>Ga0302320_10000257_pt1 | contig 122711 bp, 91 predicted proteins | sample Bog_T0_3_FD_202130 | JGI IMG/M metagenome (GOLD analysis project Ga0302320, IMG submission 202130) | Peat permafrost microbial communities from Stordalen Mire near Abisko, Sweden - Bog_T0_3 | ecosystem: Environmental > Terrestrial > Soil > Wetlands > Peat | place: Sweden: Abisko, Stordalen... | reverse complement strand
TAACCGCCAGTGACACCAATGGGAATGCGACATGGTCGTCGGCCGGAGGGCTTGAAGGCTGGACAGTGTCTGGTGGGAATGTCTATACCACGACGGGCAGCAATAACGTAGGCATTGGAACCACGACACCGCAAGGTGGATTGGTTGTGACCAATGGTAATGTGGGTATCGGGACATGGACAACGACAGGCGGTAGTTTGATCGTCAAGGGCGGCAATGTAGGTATCGGTACAGCATTCCCTGCACAGCTGCTCGATGTGTTCGGTACAGTGCGTGACATAGGAGAGATCGTCAATGGTAATGTGGGCATCGGTACGTGGGTGCCGGGTGGGTCATTGATCGTGATAGGCGGTAATATTGGAGTAGGTCTCAATGTTCCTGGCCAGGCCCTTGACGTCAACGGCACGGTACGTACCACGAGCTTTATCATGACCGGTCATTTACCGAATCCAGGCTATGTCCTGACTTCTAGCGACAGCGGGGGAAGTGGGACATGGTCCTCTCCGTTTAGTCTTGGAATAAATTACTGGATCTATAGCGCTGCAGGAAATATCGGTGTCAGCACTACCCAAGCCGTGGGCATCGGCACCACCTTTGTCGGAGGGACGGGCGAAGCTGCATTATCCATTATGAACGGTAATGTGGGTATCGGCACCTGGGTGCCGAACGGAGCATTGATCGTAAAAGGCGGTAATGTCGGCATTGGTTCCAATGCCCCAGGGCAGGCCTTGGACGTCATTGGCACCATGCGCGACATTGGAGAAATCGTCAACGGTAACGTAGGTATCGGCACGTATGCGCTTCAAACAGCTTTTGCAGTGAACGGCAATGTAGGGATCGGGACATGGACAGCGGCGGGTGGGAATTTAATCGTCAACGGCGGAGGTAACGTCGGTATCGGATCAGCATGGCCTGGCCAATTGGTTGATGTGCAAGGAACGGTAAGGGCCTTGAATTTTGTCGGTAACGGGGCGGGGTTGACGGGAGTGACCGGCTCGAATTATTGGAATTATACGGCGGCAGGGAACATCGGTGTCAGTACTATCCAAGCCGTGGGTATCGGTACTACATTTGTCGGCGGGACGGGCGAGGCTGCGTTGTCGGTGATGAATGGTAACGTGGGTATTGGTACCTGGGTACCGGGTGGAGCATTAGTGGTAATGAATGGTAATGTCGGGATTGGCTCAACTTCTCCAGTGGCAGCTTTGTCTTTTGCTGCTGGAACAACTGCTCCTAATGGAATTAATTTAGGAGATTCGTTAGCGAATATTTATAGAAGTGCGGCAGGAATTATTCAATTCGATGGGGGGATAGGGATAGGCGGGAATAGTGCAACTATTAGTAGATTTGGAGCAGTAGTCGGCGCTACTGTAGGTTCAGCAACAGCAGAACTTAATGCAGCAGGTGCTCAGGCGGGAATATCAGTTATTAGTACAGGGCAATATATGTGGACTAATAGTTCCTCTCCAAGTGGAACAAATGATACGGGATTTTCTCGGATTGCTGCTGGTATCATCGCCGCAGGAAATGGGACGAGCGGAGATTATAGCGGAACTTTCTCTGCTACAAATGTCGGTATCGGGACTTTTAATGTTGCAGGTGGAAGTTTAATTGTTAAAACGGGCAATGTCGGTATCGGTTCTTTAGCCCCTGGCCACGCGCTCGACGTCCAAGGCACTATTCGTACAATCAATTTTACCATGACCGGTCAAACGCCGTTGGTGGGGTATGTGTTAACAGCCAGCGACAACAAAGGGAACGCGACATGGTCATCAGCCGGCGGTATCGCGGGGTGGACCGTCTCCGGAGGGAATGTCTACACCACGACGGGAAGCAACAATGTCGGCATCGGTACCAGCACTCCGCAAGGCGGCTTTGTGGTGACCAACGGCAACGTGGGGATCGGGACGTGGGTACCTGCCCAATCTTTTGAAATTGGAAATAGAAGTTTTGACGTAACGTCTAATGGTAATCTCGGGATCGGGACTGTTAATCCAACATTTAGTATTCAAGTCGGACTTGGAGGCTCTTCTACTGCATCTCCTGCAACAATAGGATTTGTATCAAACGCTCCTGGACAAGCTAGTCGCTTTTCGATGTCAGTGGATGAGGGACAACAGACAGCGAATGGAGACCGCTATCAATTCTTTTCTTATTGGGGAACAGAGATCCATGGGACGGACATGTCCACTCCTCCATCCTTTACAGGCGGAACAAGTTCCGACCCTTCCCTTACTGTTTTTGGCGGTGGAAGCAATACAAATCCCATTCTACAACTGGATAATAACGCAGGCAGTTCTATTTATTTAACAGTAAGCGGAGCAGGTAACGTCGGCATCGGCTCTTTGAATCCCGGTCAAGCGCTGGACGTAACAGGCACAGTCCGTGCTATCGGTGAAGTAGTTAATGGAAATGTAGGTATTGGCACAAGTTTTGTGAACGGGATCGGCGAGGGCGCACTCACGGTAATGAACGGCAACGTGGGCATCGGCACCTGGTTGCCGGGGGCTTTACTTCAGGTCAACGGGAACGTTACAGTAGCTTCGAGCGGTCAGTTTACCGGAAGGATAAAACGCAGGGTGGTTGCCGTAACGCAGTCCGCGACCCCGTCGATTGACACGGATAATATGGACATCGCATCCATCACGGGATTGGCGCAGGCCATTACCTCAATGAGCAGCGGTTTAAGCGGTGTGCCTAATAACGGCGATATGCTGATGGTCCAGATCACAGACAACGGCACGCCGCAGGGGATCAGTTGGGGGTCTTCATTTATTTCCACCAATGTCACGCTTCCGACATCGACTACAGCAAGCACCCTGCTCAGGATCTTGTTTCAATACAATTCAGTGACTTCTAAATGGGAGTGTATCGCGTCTGATTAATGGGGCGATACTTCCAGGTTTTGAATATGAAGAAAATATTATTCCTTTTACTATTATTCTTTTGTACCCATGCCATTAATGCTTTTGCCTGGTACTCTTATGAACGTGCCATCACCGTCCAGTCCAGCGAGGTATCCGGAGGAGCGAACCTGACCCAATTTCCCATTTTGGTTTGCGCGAATGCGTCTTCCGGGGCTTGTAACGCGACGGTGTCCGGCCTCAACCAATCCGGCGGCGGGGCGCATGTCCAGAATGCTAACGGCTATGATATTATTTTTACCACGGATTCGGCGTGTGTTAATCAGCTCAACTGGGAAATGGAGAAATATGTTCCTTCGACCGGCGAGTTTGAGGCGTGGGTAAGCAATAGCTCAACACCGCTTTCGTATAGTTCCAACACGACATTGTATATGTGTTACGGAAATTCGGCGATCTCTTCATTTCAAAGCACAGCCTCGAATGTCTGGGACAGTAATTACACAGGCGTGTTGCATTTGCCTAATGGGACGAGTTTGACGGCGAATGATACGACGAGTAATGCCGATAATGGCACCATTAATGGGGCCACGGCCAGCAGTGGGCAGATCGATGGCGGGGCAAATTTTGTTTCAGCCAGTTCGCAAAGCATCCAGTTGAATAATCCCCCCCCCACCGTGCCGTTTACTTTCTCGGCCTGGGCCAAGCTCCCTGCCGCCACAGGCAGTAATCAGGCACTGATTGGAAATAACATAAATAATGGAGCGGAAGAATGGAGGATCAATACTTCCGGATATCAGGATTTTGTTGATTCTGGTTTAACAGACCTGGGGGCTTCTAATACGGCATTGTCGAGTGGCACGTGGTATTATCTTACTGTCAGTTACGACGGAGGCGCCATCAGATTTTATCTAAATGGCGCCCCTGATGGGACAGTTAGCGCGACTTCTTCGTTCGGTTATTATCCCGCTACAATTGGAGAGGGGTACAACTTCGTTGGCGGGCAAGAGTATTTTAATGGTTCGCTTGATGAGGTCCGCATCTCAAGTGTCCTGCGTACCGACGGCTGGGTCGCCACCGAATACAACAACCAAAGCGCACCGTCGAGTTTTTATTCGATGGGTTCAGAATCAACTCCCACTGTCGATGTCTGGCAAGGCCCCAGCGGCGGCTCTTGGTCAAATGCTTCAAACTGGAGTAACGGCATCCCGATTTCAACATCCATAGTTATCTTTGATTCTACTGATAATAATCCCTCAACGGTAGACTCCAGTTTTACCGGCACTATTACCAGCCTTACTGTCAATGGTTATACAGGTACGATCACCCAAAATAAAGCACTGGCCATAACCGGCAACTATTCACAAACAAGCGGCACCTTTACCCAGAATGCAAATTTCACTGTTTCAGGCACATATTCCCAAACTGGGGGAACTTTTACGGCTCCAAGCCCCGGCACAACTTCTTTTTCTGCCTATGATTTTCAAATACCGACGGGCACAGGCACTCTCTATTTCAACCGCTTCGGTGGTTCCGGTTCTCCATATATCATTTACGATGTTTATGCCCTTCAGGCCATGGAAGAGGAATTGGGCGGTAATTTTCAATTGGCCGGGAACATCGACGCTTCCGGGACTGTTAATTGGAACTCGGGCGCCGGTTTTGTGCCGGTAGGCAACAGCACTACTGTGTATAGCGGTAATTTTAACGGGGGAAACTATACCATCTCACATCTTGCCATAAATCTTCCAGACACAATAGGTGTTGGTTTATTTGGTGAAGTGAGCGGAACTATTTTCAGTGTTAATCTTACGGTCGATAATATTACTGGTTATTATTATACGGGAGGTTTAGTTGGGTACCTAGATGAGGGGACCATTTCCTTCTGTTCTGTAACTGTAAATTCAGGCGAGACAATTTATGGGGAAGCTGGTGAGGCTGGTGGGCTAGCGGGATTGCAGTATAATGGCAATATTGACGATTCCTCGGCAATAGTATCCGGCACGGTTTCGGGAAATGAAAATATTGGTGGTCTTGAGTCTGAGAATTTATACGGCAATATCGATGATTCCTATGCAAGTGTGTCAGGGAGCCTTAGCGTGAGCTCGTATGGTTTTCTCGGTGGATTTGTGGCGAACAATCTTGGTGCCATCACTAACTCTTATGCAAGTATATCAGGCACTGTCAGCGGAAGCGGTCAATCTGATTTCGGCGGATTTGCGGGGACCAATAGCGGAGGGACCGCGTCTATTGCTAATTCTTATGCGACAGGGACACTTTCAGTCTCAGGGGGAACTGATGTCGGCGGGTTTGTGGGGGCTAACAGCAGTCCTATTTCGAATTCTTATTCCACTGTAAGCGTATCCGGCAGCAGTGCTGTGAATGGATTCGTAGGGCTCGATTCCAGCGGCGCCTATAACAATGACTGGTATTACAATGGTTCTTCCTATACCCAGCCTACAGGTGTCACAGAGGCCACAGGCTATTCTGATTTCTATGGGACAGGCAGTGGAACAGGAGGGGTTGTATATCAAACTTCCGGCTCTTGTACCGCCTGGGCATTCCCGTCAGATTGGATTAATCAAAGCGGCGCGTATCCCGAGCTTCTTATATCCCTTACAGGAGATTATTGGCAGGGGCCTACTGGCGGCCTTTGGTCAAATTCTTTAAACTGGAGCAGCGGTGTGCCCACCTCAAGCACCACGGTAATATTTAATTCTTCCGATAATAATGCTTCCACGGTAGATTCCAGTTTTGCGGGGACTATCGCCAACCTTATTATTATCAATTACACGGGCACGATCACCCAAAGCAAGGCATTGACAGTTAGTAGTGATTTTGTACAAGAAGGCGGGACATTTACTCAGGGGGCCAATCTTACTGTTTCAGGTATATTTCAACAAACAGGCGGAACTTTTAGCGCGTCAAGCCCCGGCACAACTTCTTTTTCCGCGTACGATTTTAGAATACCGACGGCATCAGGTACGCTTTATTTTAATCGTTTTGTGGGATCAGGGACAAGCAGTTCTCCTTATATCATTTACGATGTTTATGCTCTGCAGGCAGTGGAAGAAGTGGCTGAAACATATAATTATTTTCAGATCGCCGGGTCTATTAGCGCTTCAGGCACTGCTAATTGGAATTCCGGCAGCGGTTTTATGCCTATAGGCAACAACACTGTCAGCACCTATTTTGAAGGTTACTTTGACGGCGGAGGCTATGCAATTTCACACCTTACCATGGATCTTCCCGATGAGAGTTTTATCGGCCTGTTTGGTGCGTTCTATGGCGGTTCCGTTTCAAATGTTAATCTTACGGTGGATAATATCACAGGCTACGAAGAGGTAGGCGGTTTGGTAGGATACATGGATACCACTGTAGCCATCTTCGGTTGCTCAGTTACTATCAATCCAAGCGGGACAGTTTCAGGAGGCAGTAGCTATATTGGTGGATTAGTGGGAAGGAGTCTTAACGCCATTATTTCTAATTCTTATGTCAATATAGAAGGGACGGTTTCAGAAACAGGAAGCGGTGATGGTGTTGGCGGAGTTGTGGGGTATAATGGAAGTTTTGCCAGCATCGATAACTCTTATGCCACAGGGACAGTTTCCGGGACCGGTACTGATGTTGGTGGATTGGTGGGCGAAAATAATAACAATAGCAGTATCTCCAATTCCTATGCCACGACAAGCGTCTCCGGCAGCAGTACTGTTAATGGTTTTGTGGGGTATGATGATGGTACCGGCGTTTTTAATAATGACTGGTATTACAATGGTTCTGCCTACACCCAGCCCACGGGGGTTACAGAGGCCACGGGCTATTCCGATTTTTATTCGACGGGAAGCGGGACAGGAGGGGCCGTATATAAAACTTCGGGTTCTTGTGATGCCTGGGATTTCACTTTTCCCTGGCTTAGCCAAACCAGCGCGTATCCGATATTTGCTTCGCTTGCTTCATGGGACGTTTGGCAGGGGACCAGCGGCGGTAATTGGTCAAACAGCTCAAACTGGAGCAGCGGTGTCCCGATCTCAACAACCAATGTTTTGTTTAACGGCACCGATACCAATAACTCCACCATAGACACCGGCTTTAGCGGCCCAATTGCCAACCTTTATATCAGCAACACCTATGCGGGCACCATCACCCAGAGCCAGGCCCTGACAGTTACCGGCGGTTATACGCAGTCAAGCGGCGCATTTATTCAAAATGCCAATCTAACCGTTTCAGGGGTATTCTGGCAGATCGGCGGGACATTTGCGGCATCAAGCCCCAGCACGGTTTCTTTTTCTGCTAACGATTTTAGGATACCGACGACACTCGGTACGCTTAATTTCAATCGTTTCGTGGGATCAGGGACAAACAGTTCTCCTTATATCATTTACGATGTTTATGCCCTGCAGGCCGTGGAAGAACTGGCTTTATCAGGCGATTATTTTCAGATTGGCGAAGCTATTGATGCTTCAGGAACTGTTAATTGGAACGGTGGCAGCGGTTTTCAGCCAATAGGTACCGCCGGCGGAGATTTTGTGGGATATTTTAACGGTGAGGATTATACTATTTCACATTTGTCTATAAACCTTCCAAATTCAAGTAATGTTGGGTTGTTCAGCTTTATTAGCGCAGGATCTATTTCCAATCTCAATCTTACGGTAGATAATATAACCGGCTACCAGAATGTCGGCGGGCTGGCAGGTGGATTGGCTGGAACCACTATCATTGGTTGCGCCGTAACTATCAATTCAGGTAAGACGGTATCAGGAAGTGGCGGCGCTGTCGGCGGATTGGTGGGGTATATTAATGGCAGAGATTTTATCTCCAATTCCTATGTCACCATATCAGGCACGGTTTCAGGAAGCGGTAATTATATCGGCGGGTTTGTGGGGGAGAATACCGGTGCCACCGCCGCCGCTCTCATCATTTCTAATTCGTATGTTACAGGGACAGTCTCCGGCACTGGTACAGATGTCGGTGGGTTTGCGGGGTATAATAATACTGGCACTATCTCCAATTCCTATGCCACTGTAACTGTGTCCGGCAGCAGCACTGTGAATGGTTTTGTAGGGCTTGATTCCAGCGGCGCCTATACTAATGACTGGTATTATAACGGCTCAGCCTACACTCAGCCCACTGGGGTCACGGAGGCCGCGGGTTATTCTGATTTTTATGGAACTGGAGGCGGGACAGGAGGGGCTGTTTATCTACTTTCCGGGACTTGTCTTGCCTGGAGTTTTCCTGGCGTCTGGACCAGTCAAACCAGCGCGTATCCGGTGCTTACTTTATTGAACTCTTCATGGGATGTCTGGCAGGGGTCCGTCGGCGGCAATTGGTCAAACGGCTCAAACTGGAGCAGTGGTGTGCCGGGCTCAACCACCAATGTCCTGTTTAATGCCACGGATAATAATGCCTCCACCATAGATTCAGGTTTTAGCGGTTCAGTCGCTAATTTATTTATTAATGGATATACCGGTACGATCACTCAAAGCACAAACTTAACTATTGTTGGCGGCTTTACACAATTAAGCGGTATTTTTACATGCGCCAATCCATCTACCTATTCCTTTACAGCCGGCCAAAATTTCACAATACCTTCTGCTGCCGGCTCATTCATGCGTTATACCGGCAGCGGCCCCTATAGTATTTATGATGTCTACGGGCTTCAGGCAATGGACGAAGGTTTAAGCAGCTCGTATATTCTTGCCAATAATATTGACGCGTCACTCACGGTCAACTGGAACGGCGGCAGCGGCTTTGTGCCGATAGGCAGCAACAATGGTGTTTTTGCCGGCAGTTTTAATGGTGAAGGTTATACTATCTCCCATCTTGCCATAGATCTTCCTGATAGAAATTTTGTCGGTTTGTTTGGCGATATCAATGCGCCTATTTCTAATCTTAATCTCACGGTGGATAATATTACCGGCGAAAACGATGTAGGCGGGTTGAGTGGGTATTTTTCTAATAATAGCTCAAGCGCTTCTGGCTGTTCAGTAACTATAAATCCAGGCAAGACAGTTTCAGGGAATCAGAATGTCGGAGGATTTCTGGGGTATCGAAACAGAGGCAGTATTTCTAATTCTTATGCATCCGGGGCAGTTTCAGCAAGTAGTATTTATTCAGGGGGATTCGTGGGGTATAATGCCAGTGGCGCCGGCTCCATTGCTGATTCGTATGCCACAGGTTCTGTCTCTTCTAGTGCTAATGATGTCGGGGGGTTTGCGGGAAATAATAGCGGCACCATCACTAATTCTTTTGCGACTGTAAGCGTATCCGGCGTCGGTGCTGCTGTCAAGGGGTTTGCGGGAGTGTATAGCGGAGGCAGCTATACCAATGACTGGTATTATAACGGCAGTGCTTATACTGAGCCGGCACATGTTACAGAGGCAAGCGGCTATTCTGATTTCTATGGGACGGGAAGCGGGACCGGGGGGGCGGTTTATCTGACTTCCGGCACCTGCACCGCCTGGAGCTTCCCCGGCACCTGGACCAGCCAAGCCAACGCTAATCCCATACTAAGTTCTTTAGCCTCCTCGACAAACCAATCCACCAGAGCATTTTTTTCCTTTAATTAAATAGAAGGGGACAGTCCCCAAAATGGGGACAGGGGAAATAAATAAAGAAATTTTATAAATAACTGTTAAGATAAATCACCCTCAAGAAGTTCAAACATTTAAATTCCCCCAGAAAAATTTATAAGGGGATTTATGTCTAGAATCACACGGAATCAGCTTTTATACGAAGGTTGTTATGCTCATATCGTCTCAAGATCAATCCGAAAAGAAATAATTCTGAGGCAGGCAGAAGATTTTAATCACTTTTTAAGTTTGCTACAAGAAGCAAAGGAGGAGCATCCTTTTAATCTTTTCCATTATTGTTTAATGCAAACGCATTTTCATTTAGTTGTTCAAATTTTATCTACTAAAGAGTTCTCTAAAGCTTTAAATTTCATTAAAAGCCGATATGTTTTTTACTTTCACACAAAATATAAATTCAGTGGACCTATATGGCGTGAAAGATATAAAAGTTTATTGATCGAGGACCAGCTTTATTTACATGCTTGTGGCCAATATGTTGAGTATAATCCTGTAAAAGCGGGGATGGTTGAGCTTGCTGATGAATGGGAATATAGTTCGGCAAGACATTATTTAGGTTTAGGGTTAAATCCGTTGATTAATAACTATGAAACTCCGAGGAATAATATTAAAATTGGTTATAAAGATTCTATAGATTTTGAAAAGGGTAATGGGGTAGGTTCAGATTATTTTAAATTCAAACTAAGAAAAAGTTTAAAATAAAATCGCCCTGTCCCCATTTTGGGGACTGTCCCCTTTAGTTTAGCTTTAGGGAGTATTTATGAGAGTATTGATATTTGGCCTTCCGGGTTCAGGGAAAACGACTTTGGCACGGGAATTGATGGGGACACTCCCTTGTCTTTATTTAAATGGGGACAGGGTCAGGGAAATATTCGCAGATAAGGATTTTTCACTTGCGGCGCGCGTTAAACAGGCACGTAGGATGAGAGCGATGGCGGACATGGCAGTTAACATCCCGGTCATTGCTGATTTTGTCTGTCCGACGGAAGAAACCAGGGATATATTTGATCCAGATTTTTCTATATGGATGAACACTATCGATCGCGGCAGGTATGAAGACACAAACAAAATATTTGAAGCTCCGCAAAAGGTGGATTATACAATTACTTCCAAAGATGCTAAAAAGTATGCGGAGGAGATAATTAAGATGATAAAAAACAGGAAATTATTATGAAGAAATTTCTTTTTATCTTTTTGTGTTTTATCGTTGCCGCTTGTTGGCTGTATTGGCGTTTAAATCAGGAGCATGTGTATCAGCAGATGCTAGAGCGCCTTCAAGCTGAATCACGGGCGGCAGAGGTTTTGGTCACGGCGGTTAATTATGATGAAAAGCTTCATCGTAATTTGACTACTATTAAATTTGTGGAAGAAGATAGCAAGGGACAGCCAATGCCTCCTAAATATTTTACCTTTAGCGGCAATTTGATTCAGTTTCAATCATTGGTAGTTCGCTTTGAAGATAAATTTGTGGCTGCTGGAGATCGATTTAGAGGTCGAAGCGTCTACTTATTTTGGAAGACTTTTGTGCTTGACGGCCCGCGGACGCAGGAGTTTCCAATAACAAAAGTGGATGAAATTCCTAATGGTTATAAGGTGCCGGGGAGTAAAAGTGGTGTTGAAAACAGGTTTTGGAGGGATTTTTGGAGTTTTGCCTTTAATGAGACCATGGCCCAAAAGGCTGGTGTCAAAAGCGTGCAAATCGAAGCGCCAGGAGTTGTTTTTATTCCGGGGTATTTGTATACAATACATATTGAGCATGATGGAGGCTTAAGGATCGATGCCAAACCCGTGGAGCCGATCTTACGTGGTGAAAATATTTTAAAATAATATTTATAGGCTATAGATTTTAGCTAACATTAATATAACCTTAACACATCATTAACATTCGCCGGTTATACTTGGAACGAAAGTCAAATTAAGACAAAAGGTTCCATACACGGCAATGTTGAAGAAAAAAACCAAACTTTTTCGATTAATATGTGGTTTTTTGATCTTTTTATTGATCGAAAATAACCTGGGGCAGCTTGCTCAAGCTCAGGGAACCCCGTTTTTAGCACCTCTACAGAGTAATTTACTCGAGCTTTCTCCTTCCTTTTCCCTTCCTGTTTTACGCGGGATGCGTGTTTATCCGAATAAACCATTTGAATTCGACTTTGTGGTTGATTCTGGGGGTAGACGCATGCTTGATCAAAAAGAAACATCCCTGCTGATCAAATATTTTCTTACCTTCCTGACAGTTCCCGAAGAAGATCTTTGGGTGAATCTCTCTCCTTATGAAGCCGGCCGCATTATCCCTGATGAATTTGCCCTTACCGATGCGGGCAATGCTCTTTTAGAGCAGGACAAAGTGTTAAAGCAATTATCCTCGTCGTTGACTTATCCTGATAGCCGTTTAGGTAAGAAATTCTGGGAAAAAGTTTACAAAATAGCTTATGAGCGGTTCGGCACAACCAATCTCCCTATTAATACCTACAATAAGATCTGGATCGTACCGGATAAAGCTATTGTGTATGACATGGGAAATTCTGCTGCAATAGGAGAAACACATCTTAAGGTTATGTTGGAGGAGGATTATTTAGCGCTCAAGAAGCACATGATTGTCACGGATAAAGGCGATCTGCACCATTTGACATCCATTATTACTAAGGAAATCATCCTGCCGGAGTTGGAAAAAGAGATCAATGAAGGCAAGAATTTTGCGCCTGTGCGCCAGATCTTTTATTCCTTGATCCTGGCGAATTGGTTTAAACGCGCGTTAAGAAGAAATATCCTGTCTGATGTGTATGTTAATAAGAAGAAAATTTCAGGTGTAGATGGAGTGGATAAGAGTGCGAAAGAAGCGATCTACAAACAGTATCTGCATATCTATAAGGTGGGAGCATACAATTATATCAGGGAAGATGTTGATCCTATAACCAATCAGGTGGTGCCAAGGAAATATTTTTCAGGCGGGTGTTCCTTGGGATCCAGTTATAAGTGGGAGAAAACATTATTGGTGCCCGGCGGGCCGGAATCTTTTGCGATGATAGCGCCCCGCTTAGCAAGATTTTCCAATTCTATTGCGGCGTTGCTAAAGGTCAGGCTTAGGGCTATCGGGGTTGATCAGGGATCATGGAACCGGTTACTAGCATTGAGTAATCCGGTAATGGTAACTGATGCGGCACAACTGAGCAAATTAAGTTTGAGTAAATTTACCTTGGCTGTGGCGATATCGCTAATACCTTTTGCTGTAGGGGCAACAGCTCATGCGGCAACGATCACGCCCAGTGAAGATGGAAAAATTTTACATGTGCAGGTAGATAGTCCGTCAGACACATTTGGGGGAATTTTAAGGCAAGCACAGTATAAGGGTCCCTTGTGGGGAGAGAATGGTGCCGTCAAACAGGTCGGAGAAATTGTCAAGGATCAGATACCGGATACGCATTGGGTATATATGGGACGCAGTTATGATATTCCGGCACCGTCGACATATAAAGCGGTTGAACATCCACAGGCATTATCAAGCAAGGTGTCTTTACCTTCACCTCAAATCGAGCATCGTTCAGTAGAATCAACACCTGAGACGCCTGGAACGCTTGGGATTACAGCATTGGCAGGACCTCAGGCAGATACTAGGGTCAATACTTCAGCCCCGCAGTTTAAACAGCAACCAGTTACAACAACCGAAGAATTTCCTTTGGATTCAGGGACAGGTGCTGTGGGAGCGCAGAGTGTAGGAGCAGGCTCACCAGGACCAGGCGGACCGCCGCTACCTCCGGAGGGGACAGGAACATTAGGCTCTGCGTCAAGACCATCGTTGACGGCGGCAGCTCCTGCTGCGTTTTTAACAGCCAATCCTAATTCTCAAACGGCGAATGTCATTGCAGGTTCAACAACAACGCTTGGTCAGCAATCCACGCAGAATTCGACCGCTTCCCAGGTTCCGTTGCACTTCGGCAAGAAATTCTATTTATACACAGGAAGATTACCGGCAATTTCCATCCCTGATGTTTTGACCGCAGGACTCGGCGGCTATGTTGAACTGCTGGATGAAAATAAAACAGAATATGAAAAAGGCGATCTCATTTTAACCATTAAGAATTTTGAGTTGGAAAGTCGCATTGCCGCCACTCAAGCAACATTGCAAGATGCCCAAGATCTACTGGTGCGCTTGGAACAAGCGAACAATACTCAGGCGACAACCAACAATGAATTGGAAGATGCCCGCAAAGAAGTCCAACGATTAAAAATTCAATTAGCCCAGGATACGGCAAAACAGGGCCTTGGCAGGGTCAGGGCAGCGAACAGGCTTACGATCAGGGATTTTCAAGTCAACAACGGAGCTTCTGTGCGTGAAGGATCGTCGCTGTTTAGTTTCTTTGACGGAGGCAGGATCCGTCTGGATATTTATCTTCCCATCAGTGCCCACAGCAATGATTTTGACCTTACTCTTGATGGCAAGCCCGTTAAAAGCATTGCCAGTACAGACTGGATGCCAACCACGTCGACTTCAACAGCCCATTTGAGTTTAATTGTGACACCGCCAGATCCGATTCCTCAAGGGAAAAGGGTAGCCGTATCCTTGAAAGTCTATTCCCCTGATAAGGGTTTTAATAGATCGCTCAACACCATCGTCGCTTCAGGAGGGACAACCGGAATTGTCGGTAAAATTGAAACATACCGTATCACATCCACTGCAGATGGTTCAATAAAAAAGTACTTGGCTCGCGAAGGGGATAAGGTTAAAGCCGGACAGATAGTGGCTCAGATCGATGCTATCCCGTCATCGTATCGTGAGCAACTTCAGCAGGCCCAAGACCAACTGGCGATCATTGATCAGCAGCTTAGGGATGATCTTGCAGCCCCGGGCACGGTAGGGATCATGGAAATCAACAGGCTTAAGGCTGAAGAGTTTAAATGGAGAGGGGAAGTTGCGAGACTTCAGGATTTGATCCCCCGCCTGGATATCAGGGCTCCCAAGGATGGCGTTATAGTTACTTCTGCCGAGCCGGGATTGGGCGGGGTAGTTAAAAGCGGACAGGCGATCTTTTGGTATAGCACAGGCGTTGCTTTTCTGGGCGACGTTAATGATCCAAACGGGATATTATTGCCGGCCACATCCAACGTTAAGCATGGAGATTTTGTTTTAGTCACAACCAAGGTGGGGGGAATCCGGTTAATAGGTGTCGTGACGAATGTTGCGGATGCTTTCAGTTCAAATCTGGCCATTGCCAATAAATCTGTTGAAGTTAAAGTTTTTGATCCGCAACATGCATTGCGGACAGGCATTGCCGTGAATGTTGGTTTGTTAGACAAAAAGAACCAGGAGATAGCCCGAACAGTATGGTCCCAGGAATACACCACACAATCTTCTGCCGGTGGTCCAGCGCCAAATGCTCAACTTGATGAAATGGCCAACAGGGTCAATTCCGGACAGGGTATACAAAATAACCCGATCAATGTAGCCGAGCCGGCAACGTCTTTTCCGGCCTCGAGCATCGCTGCTACTCAAAAAACCAACGGGAAAACCATCGAAGTTGAAAGCCTTACCGAAATAGACAAACGGGTTAAAGGTTATAACCTTACGGGAGTTACTCAAAGGATCAACTACCTTCAAAAACAATTAGCGGAAAAATATCCTAATGCTAAATCCTTAAGCCTGGATTTCAATGTTTATACCAGTGGTGGAAAAACGTATTATAGCGTCGGACTTTTGGGGCAATTGCCGAGTTTGGCTGTTAACCTGGCGACGGGGAATGCCTATGGCGCTGCAGCACCGATCGTTTTTTCATATTTTGGAAAAATAGCAGCCCTCGTGACCCATGAAAAGGCCAAGCAAATAGAATTCGCCAAGATACAGACAGAGCTCGCCTTGCTCCAGTATCAAGCAACTGTTTTGGAGCGCTCCAATCAAGCCAAGAATGCGGGGATCGATCTAGGTGCGGAACAACAGAATATCGCATTATCAGAGCAATTCATGAAGGACTTGGAAAAGGGAAGGAATGTGTTGTCAGCCAGAATGGCTGTCGGTGTCAGTACAGAAGAACAGCTAAGGGCATTTAATGATAAGATTGCCGATGCCCAGGAAACGGCATCAAAATCAAAAGAGAATATCGGAAAGTACACCGTCCTGCTCAATACTCTCCAAGGTCAAAATGATCTCCATGGTCAAATGATTATTGATCTGCCATGGGATGCGGAATTCCCCACCATATCAGCAGAACAAGAGAATGCCTGGATCACTAAATTAGTAGATGCCAATCCCGAGATACAGCAGGCAAGGTCTGAAATAGCCGCGGTGAAACAGAAAATAAAATTACAAAAACCCAAGGGGTGGGAAGTTAATGCCGGGGGAGTTAACAGCAGTAGTGCCATCAATGATTCAATAACTGAGCCTGCCTTTGGCGGCGGTGAGTCAGATAGAGTTTCTGCAATGAATCCAGGGCTCAACCAGTTTAACGGCATCACGATCCCGTTGTTAAATGAACCCAAGAAAATAGACAACCAGATCATTGCTAAGCAATTGGAGAAAAAACAAGCTGAATTGGACCTTAAAATAAGGACCTTTAAAGGAGAATTGGCGACGACTGTCAGCGCTTTAAGGGAATTGAGCAGGCAAATTAAAGAAGCAGATGCCGCCTATCAAAACGCCCTTAAATGGTGGGAATTAAAGGCCCAGTTTACAGGTACGCTTTATACAGCGCAGGATTGGGTCGATGGACGTACGGCCATGAATAAATGGGCCTTGAAAAAAATCGATTTGAAAAGGAAATATTTTGAAGCCCAAGAGAATTTAAAGAAGCTGGGAGTTTTGCAGGCTGAGGAATCTTTGGTAGGCAATAAAGCAATGGCCAGCGATAAGGCCCAGTTGTCATTATCAAGATTTTTTAAAAAATTAATTTTGAGTTTCGTCGCGGTGATTGCTATTTCTGTTATGCCACTTAACGCTCAACAAGGACCTCCGGATTCAAGCAGGGAATATAACGCGTGGTCATCCAGATCAACAGTAAGCGGTCCTAATTCTACGGCAGGGAATCCTTTTGATTCCAACCCATTTAATCGAGAAGCCTCTGTTGACAATACCCTGGCGCAATACAGGGGGACACCGGAGGATGTTGATCGGCTTGGAAAAATTACCATGAAGCTTTCTTCAGACGAGAGGCAGGAGGTTTTTAATTTCATGGTTGAGCGCCACGATCTGCGTTTTTTAATTAATTTGATCGTATCGGCCCAGGGAAATAATACAGAAGTAGTGCGTTTGGCATACCAATCGATAGGGGATATTTTTACGGCGTATCCTCAAATATTAGAGGATGAACGTGGTCCAGACGGTGTTGTGACACACAGGGGTATACACTCCAGTAGTTTTGCCCGTGTTGCCGGTTATCCCGATCAGACAAAGGATGCCCAAAAAGTATTCTTGACCTTTATTGCGCAGAAACCTGAGGGATACCCCCAGACCAGTTTATTGTTTAGCAAATACTGGCGAACTGACGAACTTGCTCGTGTATACAATAAACTTGATCCCAACAGTGAATTAGCCAAGTTAATTCAGGATGTGATGGTAGGCAGGACATTCCTGGTGATCATCAATAGTCATCTTACCCCAGGGCAAGTTCAGAATGCGAGTACCTATGCGCTGGCACCCATTGTTTTTGATGACAATATCGCCAGGGGGCAGCTTGATACATTGCCTCAAGAGTACCGGGAATTCTTTGCTTCATCCGGATGGCGGCAAAATATGGGAATTTTACGGCAGGATGTTTTAACTGAGGCCCAACAAATAGTTAAGGCGATGACTGAAAATGACCGGCTTCATCCTCCTGCAGAGGCGACAAGCGGTACTGCATTGTACCCAATTCCTGATGAGGCAGCGCCGGAAGATAGCTTAAGATTATTTGGCATGATGGATCCCGCCGGTCAAAAAGCGTATATTGCCAATCTTGTCAAAAAGAACAATATTCCCGAACTGGACCGTATTTTTAAATCAACGGGAATCTTAAGAGACCCTGATCTTTTAAGTGATGTTTGGGATGCTTTGAAGGGGAGCATCGAAGGCCGTCTTTTGATATTGCAGGACTACTTGCAGTCCTCTGATAATGATTTTCTTGGCAAGATCGAAGCCGCCCAGGATATCGACACCGTCAAGCAGGATGCTAAAGCAATCAAAAATCCTGCTGCCATGCGGATTTTTCGTGGGGCCGTTAAGAAAATGTTTGATCGAACAGGTTACTCCTGGCTCAAGGAGGCTTATTTAGACACATTTTCTATCATCGAGGCTTCGCATTCGCCCATGGGTTCTGAAGCTAAAGATGCACAGGGTATTATCGCCATGAGGCAGGCATTGGATGTTATGCTCGAAGCATACCCTAAGGCAAGCGAAAGGGATTCGTTTATATCAGGAGAAACCGTTTATCCCGCGGCAAAGTATGATCTTTTAAGCCGGATCGCCGAGAGATTAAATTCTTTGAATAGTCCTAAAGAATTGGAAGACTATTTAACAGAACAGGCAGCAGCTTCCCCTGATGCCAGGAAAACGATCGATGAATTAAAATCGTACAGGGACGCTTTTATAAACGGAGATAATCAGGAAATTACCAAGGGCCCCTGGTGGAGAATGGCTATTGAATGGTTACTTGAGACAAGACTCTGGGTTGATATTGCATTCATGGCTTTCGGGATATGGCATACTTTTAGACCGCAATTTAATGATTGGAAAAAAAGAACATTTGGCAGTTTGGAAGATTTAATGCTTATTTTGGATAAAGAGCTTTTAAATAATAAAGAGGAAACCCCTGAAAAGATTGACGTAACTAAAATTCCGACGGTGGCGGGTCCTTTAACAGCCTGGGAACATATTCTGGAAGTTTGGGATCAAAATGATCAATATCCAATAGAAGACCTGCTTAGCGATCAAATGTTTATAGACAATCTTGCTGCTGAGATCATTCGTAACTTACGACATACCCCTGACTTGACAGATAATAAGGAAGGATTAGGTAAAAATGAAGAATATCTGGTTAGCTATGCCTATTTTATCAGGTTAGCTAATAAAACATCCAACATCCTGTCAGATCGTTTGAAAGATAAGCTGTTAGCTCCTGATCAGCAACAGCAGAGAAAACAATACTGGCTGGGCAGCGAAAGATTGTTCTTAAAGATGATGAATGTTGAAGATTTTTTACATAATCTTCAGAGCAGAGCAAATGTTAATATAGGGATAAATGAACATTTTCATAAGAAAAATAAGAAGGAAGGGACAAATAAATTTGGAACAGGGTTCTTCGGGTTTGATTATCAGATGGCTGAATATCAGAAAAAAATAGGCCCGGACCTGACTGAGCTTATGGACACGGGAAACTTGATAATCCCAGGTCTTTATAACAACATCGAGGGAAAAAAGGGAGATGTCCGTATAAACATAGATAGATTGGCTGAAGTTATTTCAAAAGGGAAAAGATTTGGTAGTTTTGGATATGCGGCATCGGGCGAGAACAGAAGGATCAGCAGCTGGATCAGTCGATTGTATTTCTTGTCATCAAATATTTTGTTCGCTGGCAATATCGCGTTAGAGTGGGCCAGATTCGCACGCTTTAATCCGCTGGATATAGGCATTTTCTTGGGCAATCTTTGCCTTACGGCTTCATTTTATTGGAGTTCGGCCCGAGCTAACGTTAGATTGGCAGAAAACAGGTTAATGAAAGAGATCATGATCAGACTTCGTAATAAAATGGCTGATGCGCTGGGTATAAAAGAGAAGGTCCGTGATTGGAAATCTTTTGAAGAAGTTGTGAAGCAATCGGTGGCAGATGCGGAAAAAGAAGAAAAGAAATTGCAGCTGGCGAAAGAAGAGGGAGAAGAGAACAGGCGCAGAGAATTCAGGGACAAGAAGATTGATGAGATAGTGCTCATGGTTGAAGATCGCCAAGACGTAGCTGGGTTTGCGGGACGTAGAGAAAGATTGGTCAGCGACAACATTATAAGAAGCGGAGTTACCTATAAGGCCCTCCCGTGGGGATCTTTAGAAGGGGATACATTTTTGCAAACCTTGCTGGAAATCAAGAACGGGCATGTAAAGAACAATATGTTTATTTTTGTGCCCAAGGGGGTCAAGCCCGACGATCCGCGCATCGAATTATGCATCAAGAATTTGTACGGTGCCGCGGCAAGAATGCCTAGGGGTGGGCTTGTTATGGCGAATGCCGAGGATGCTTATGCCGGCCCTGCCGTAAGGTTTGTTAAAGAGTCGGACATGACTTTTGGGACAACATGGGTAAATATGAGAAAATTAGATAAAACATCTCAACCATGGATGATTACGGATATACATGAGGGGTCTCTTAATATTCCCAAACTTTTTAAAGAACTGGATCTTCAGTCACGCATTATGAAGGACCAAAGAAAAGATGGTAATTCATCAGTGATAGATCTGTTAAAAAAACGGGGATATTTTTTACCCAAGGATTCAGAGCAACAGCAACAGTATGACTTAATGCAGCAGTTTTCAGCTTCCAATGGTACTCTTGTTATGGGACCCAGGGCCGTCAAGATGTTTACACTGATCGCTCAAAAATTAAAAGGGGCTAAATTAAAATTGTATGCAGATTTATTGATCCCTGTACTCATCGCAATTGCCCACGGCGCTGATGAGATTGAATTGACAAGAGAAATCCTGGATTATGTACAGGCCCAGATCCTAAATGGTCATAGCGATGATATGAGAAGCACTGAAATCTTAAAAAAATTATATGGAGCGGCAGAGGACCCCAGAACAAAATTATATTTAAGCATTGCCAACACGGCAAGATCGGAAGAATTTAAGGATTTTAAAGCCAGGGCACATTTACCGGCCAGAGGCACAGATATCCTGGAGCGAAGTCCTTCTGAAGCTCTGAAATTGGCACAAGATGTCAAGGATGCTGCGCAGGCATCTGTGCCAACAGTCAAATTAAGAGGGGGTATCGATCTGAATTTTCAGCCGCAGTACATTCAGCGCCCGTCACAGCAGGGTCCTGCCGGTATCCAGGAAGTCAGCACAACTAATATGCTCGGGGATATTAAAGGATTTAATTTCAATATTGTCCGCTTTACATCGCAACTGACCGTTAATGGGGCCTTCCAATTGATGTTGAAATAAAAAACCGGGACACATTGACTTATTTTTAGAAGGCGCTCCAGAAAAAGTCAATGTGTCCCAGTTTTTGCTTCCACTATGCGCAAGGCCTGGATGGAATTGTTATCCATGGGGTCCATGCGGAGGATTTGCAGGAGGTTTTCCTTGCACTGCTCGTAGTTTCCCAGTCGCCAGTACAGATCAGCCAGGGAGCGGTAAGAAAAAATAAAATTTGGATTGAGCTCAATGGCTTTATGGAAATTTTCCAGCGCCAGCTGAATGCGTCCGGTATCGCGATAGATGCCGGCGATATTGTGATAGGCCACAGGATTTTTAGGGTCCAAGGCAATGGCCTTAAGGTAGTTCATTTCAGCCTTGTCATGAATGCCTTTATTGGCGTATTCCATCCCTAAATTATTGATCACCCGGTAATCATCAGGACGGTAGGTGACTAATTGTTCGTAGAAGCCAATGGAGGTCCGCCAGTCGAGATTGCGGTGGATATTAACGGCGCAAAAGACGACAATGATCAGGGCGAATATTTTTAACAGCGTTGGAAGCGTGTTGTTTTTTTCGGCCCAATCCAGACAGAAATGGGCGACGATAAAAGTAATGCCGATCATTGGCATGTAAAGAAAATGTTCGTAGATGACGGAATTGATGGGGACAAGGACATTGGACGTAGGGACAATGGCAATAAAGAACCATCCGATACCAAAGGAGATCCATGGTCTGGTCTTCCAATATTTAAATGCAGAGGCGACCATAAATCCGACCAAAAGGCCGCCGGCAATGACATCCCATTCCATCATCGATTGGGCCCATACGAAGGCGCGTTCCACGCGTAATTGATAGGGGAAGAAAAGAAATCCGGTGTATTGCACCATGACCTTAAAGAAGGTCATCAGCCTGATGCTGGGGTGGGTCGTAAAGGCATTGTCTGCGTTGTAAAAATTAAAACTATTGGAAAAATTAAGCACTGTCCCGCGCAGGATGACGTAGACGATGCCGAGGACAATAAAAGGCCACGCAGCGCCAGCGACTTGTTTAACGCGTCCCCAAAATGATTTTGCTTTTGATAGCAGTAGAAAATCGGTTAAAGGTAGCAGACCGACTAATACAAAACCGGTTTCTTTAGAGAGAATGGCTAACGGAAAAAGCAATAGAGCGGCCCAATAGGAACGAGAGGCCCAGGCAGGCTTTTGCGATTGGCGAAAACGGGTGTAACAAAGAAGACTGGATAAAAGGATAAAGGTTGCCAGAGAATCCCCCATGCTATTGACGTAAACAACCGCTTCATTGTGCACGGGGTGGGACACAAAGAGCAGGGCGGTCAGAAGGGCCAGCAAATTCCGCGCGAACAATCTGTTGAGCAAAAAGTAAAGGGTGACGGCTGCCAGGATATGAGCACCGACGGTAACTGCGTGCCAGCCATAGACCCAGCTGTGCCACCAATGCCATTCAATGGCAAAAATGATCAAAAGAAGGGGACGCCAATAATTGCTTACTAAGTAAGAGCCGGCTACCAGATTTTGGCTAAACCACAACGGCCAATAGTGGAAATCCCTGATGAAGCGGTTGTTATTGATAAAATCATCGTCATCCCAGAACATCTCATTGGGCAGGCAATTGTGATACGCGATCATTCCGACGAGTAGGATCAGGACAATGCCAAACCAGCGTTTGGTGGCGATGGTTTTAAGTAAAGAATTCATAGTATCGATTGTAGCGTAAAATCACGATTTTTATATCGCATTTATTAAAAAATGTGATAATATTCAAGCACCTTATGAAAATCCACGAATACCAAGCCAGAAATTTATTCGCCGAATACGGTATCCCGGTTGCCGATGGCGATATCGCCCAAACTCCTGATGAAGCCCTTTTAATTGCCCGTAAGACAGGGTTTCCTGTTGTTATTAAAGCTCAGGTATTAGTCGGCGGCCGCGGTAAGGCCGGCGGGGTCAAGGTTGTCGGCAATGAAGCGGAACTGGTGTCAGAATTTAATCGCATCAAAAATTTGAATATCAAAGGTTACTCGGTCGAGCGGCTGTTGATCGCCCGTGCCATTGACATTAAGAAAGAATACTATTTAGCCGTCACCATTGATAATATCAAGGGGGACGTGGTCATTATCATCTCCGCCGAGGGCGGGGTAGAGATCGAAGAAACGGCCAAGACCCATCCGGACAAAATCATTAAATTTTATATGCAAGGGCAGAAGACCCTTGATGAAGCACGCTGGGCACCGGTGGCGGCCCAAATATTCAATGACGCACGCCTGCAAAAATCAGCCACCGCTATCCTGCAAAAACTACTTAAACTGTTTTTTGAAAAAGATTGCTCTCTGGCGGAGATCAACCCTTTTGTCATCAATGGCGAAGGTAATTTAATGGCGGCCGATGCCAAGGTCATTTTTGATGACAATGCCCTTGACCGTCATCCGGAATTAGTAGCCTTGCGGGACATGAAATATGAAGATGCCGACGAGCTTGAAGCCAGGGCCAAGGGCCTAAGCTTTGTGAAGTTAGAAGGCAATGTCGGCTGCATTGTCAATGGCGCAGGGTTGGCCATGGGCACCATGGACGCGGTCAATCTGTTGGGCGGAAAGCCCGCTAATTTTCTGGATGTGGGAGGGTCTTCCAATCCTGAAAAGGTGCTCAATGCCCTAAAGCTCATTTTACGCAACAAAGACATCAAGGTTATTTTGATCAATATTTTCGGCGGCATCACCCGCTGTGATGATATTGCCAACGGGATATTGACGGCGTTAAAACAGATCAATATTCCTGTTCCCCTGGTCATCCGTTTGACCGGAACGAATGAAAAAGAAGCCAAGGCTCTTTTAACCCAGGCAGGCTTAACAACCTATACTTCCATGAGGCAAGCTGTTACTGAGGCTGTCAAGGCTTCGAAATCTTAATATATGTCCATACTTATTGATCAAAATACGAAGGTCATTGTCCAAGGCATCACTGGCCGTGACGGCTCTTTCCATGCCAAGCAGATGCTGGATTACGGCACCAAGGTCGTCGGCGGCGTGACCCCCGGCAAAGGCGGGCAAGAGGTCAACGGGATACCTGTTTTTAATTCTGTTAAAGATGCGAAGGACAAAACCGGCTGTAATGCCGCGGTTATTTATGTGCCGGCCAAGTTTGCCAAAGAGGCCATTCTTGAAGATATCACCAACGGTATACCGCTGATCATTTGCATCACCGAGGGAATTCCGGTCTTGGACATGGTGGAAGTTAAAACAGCATTGAACAAAAGCCAGTGCCGTTTGATCGGGCCCAACTGCCCGGGATTGATCTCACCGGGTAAGGCCAAGATCGGCATTATGCCGGGACATATTCATAAAGCCGGCGATATCGGTGTCATTTCGCGTTCAGGAACCTTGACCTATGAAGTAGTTTTTAATTTGACCGCCCATGATATGGGGCAATCGACCTGTGTCGGCCTAGGTGGAGATCCGATCATTGGGACCAGGTTCGTGGATGTTCTCAAAATGTTTCAGGATGACCCGGGGACCCGCGGCATCGTGATGGTCGGAGAGATCGGCGGCGGGGATGAACAATTAGCCGCAGACTATATCAAAAAACATGTGACCAAACCGGTGGTATCTTTTATTGCCGGACGTACCGCGCCTGCCGGTAAGCGCATGGGGCACGCCGGAGCAATTATCTCGTCAGGAGATTCCACGGCTGAGGCTAAAATGCAAATGCTGCGTGATGCGGGCGTGACCGTTGTTGATTTTCCCGATGAAATTCCGCAGGCCCTAGCTGCCAGATTAAAATAAAGTAGACCTATTTCATGAGCACCAATCCTTTCTCTTTATCCAAGGTTAAACAAGTTATCGCTATCTCTTCCTGCAAGGGCGGGGTTGGTAAGTCAACGGTGGCTTGTGCCCTTGCTCTTGAGTTAGCCCAACGCGGACTAAAGACAGGTCTTTTGGATGCGGACATTTATGGCCCGTCACTGCCTTCTCTTTTCGGATTACACAATGTTCAGGTGCAGACCAATGAATTTAAAATGATTTCTCCTATCGAGCACAATGGGCTTAAGCTGATGTCTTTTGGATTTTTATTGGGAGATGCCCCTGCAGTGATGCGAGGGCCTATTGTAACGCGCTATATCCAACAACTATTGTTCCAAACGGATTGGGGTGAGCTGGATTTTTTAATCGTCGACATGCCGCCAGGGACAGGGGATATTCAGCTGACCATAACGCAGTCGATCAAATTGACCGGAGCAGTGATCGTAACAACGCATCACGGACTTTCCCTGGTGGATACAGCCCGCGGCATTCTGATGTTTGAAAAAGTCAATGTGCCTATTTTGGGTGTCGTTGAGAATATGGCCTATTTTTTGGCACCGGACACAGGAAAGAAATATTATATTTTCGGCCAACAAAAAGCAGGGGCCTTGTCCGCGCGATTTGGGGTCCGGACCCTGGTGGAAATTCCGATCCAGGAAGAACTTTCCCAGGACATCAGCGTATACAAGGCCAATCCTTTTGTTCAAAAAGCAGTGGATGGATTATTGCAAGCCCTCGCCGATGCTCAGTCATCCCATACTGAGTTGAAAGACGCGGGATTTGCGGAAGGCAGGGTTGTTTTGGTTTTTAGCGACGGTCGTGAGCTGTCAGCAAAGGCCTTGGATCTTCGCGCCAATTGCCTCTGCGCTCTGTGCGTTTCAGAACTGACCGGCAAGCGGCTGGTAGATATCAAAAAGATCCCCGCTGACATTAATCCTGTCGAGATACTTCCCTTGGGCAATTATGCCGTCGGCATTACCTGGAGCGACGGACATTCTTCAGGGATATATCCCTACAACATGTTTAAAGCCTATGAAAAAAACCCGACGCCTTAAGAATATTTTTATTTCAGCCATCCATCAAAACGCCGGTAAGACGACGATATCCCTGGGACTGTTTAAGAATTTTCAGGAACGCAAGATCAAAACAGCCTTCATGAAGCCGGTCGGACAGGAAACCGTTACCTATGACGAAATGTCCATTGATAAAGACACGTATTTGATCGGTGAGGTCTATCACTGCAAGAAACATATCAAGGACATGAGCCCGATCACCCTGGGCCGAGGCTATACGGAAAAATATATCCTTGACCCTCAAAAGCAACAATTGCAGGACAAGATCCTGAAATCTTTTCAAACCATCACCCGCGGCAAGGATGCCATCATTGTCGAAGGCACCGGGCATGCCGGAGTGGGCTCGGTGATCGATTGCTCCAATGCGGATGTGGCGGCCTTGCTGGGGAGCCAGGTCATCATCGTCTCCGGCGGCGGCATTGGCCGTGCCATTGATGAGATCATGCTTAATAAGGCCTTGTTCGATCTATGCAAGGTACCTGTATTGGGTGTTATCATCAATAAAGTATTGCCTGATAAATTAGAAAAGATCAAAAGCATCGTTGGCCGTGGTCTCGAGCAGAAGGGCATCCGGCTTTTGGGTGTTATCCCTGAAATGGACCTTTTAAGCGCTCCGACGGTGGAACAGATCAGGGAACGGCTGGATCTAAAGGTGTTTTCAGGTGAAGAAAATTTGCGCACCAGGGTTTATGATGCCATTGTCGCGGCCATGGAGCCGTATAACATGATCGGGCATCTGCGCGACGGAGCGCTGGTCATCACTTCCGGTGACAGGGTGGACAATATGCTGGTGGCGGTATCTTCTTATTTGCTGCAACAGGGACGGGCGGTGAAGGTGGCAGGTCTTATTCTGACCGGAGGTCTGACGCCGGATCACAAGATCGCGGGCCTGCTTAAAGACAGCCGTATCCCGGTGCTGTACTCGGAGAAAGACACTTATACGATCGCGGCAGCCATTGAGAACATGACGCCAAAGATCCAGAAAACCGATCGGGACAAGATCCTTGAAGCAAGGCGTTTAGTTAAAAGTCATGTCAACGTCGACATGATCCTGGAAAATTTGTAATTCGAAACATGCTTGACTATTCGATGTTCCTCGATTAAAGTATTGTCGTCGACTTAACACTTAAACCACCTAAAAATGCTAGAATATATCGCAGTCATATTTGCTTTTTTATTCGCCCTGGCGCTGGCGGCTTTGTTGTTGACCCTGCCCAAGGTGCTAAGCCCGAAATTCCCCAGCGAAGCCAAATCTAAACCATTTGAATGCGGCAAGGAGCCTTTTTCTTTGCCCGGCGGGAACATGCCGGTTCATTTTTATATTGTGGCCATGCTTTTCATCGTCTTTGACGTTGAGCTTGTATTTCTTTTCCCCTGGGCCGTTATGTTTAGGCAACTGGGACTTTTTGGTCTGACAGAAATGGCTGTTTTTATGGGTTTTGTGGTCCTGGGATTTTTTTATGTATTGAAAAAACGGGCCTTAGAGTGGGAGTAAACCGATGTCTTCTTTAAGCTCTCCAACGAATTTCTTTACCTCGAAATTAAATGATGCCTTAGGCTGGGCGCGCAAGTTTTCCATTTTCCAATACCCGTTTGTTACAGCCTGCTGCGGGATGGAATACATGGCAACGAATTGTTCTCACTATGACCAGGACCGTTTTGGTGCCGGTTTCCCGCGTTTTTCGCCGCGGCAGTCAGACGTACTTTTTGTGGTGGGCACCATCAGCCATAAGATGGCCCCTATCTTAAAGACGGTCCATGATCAGATGTGTGAGCCTAAGTGGGTGGTGGCTTTTGGGGTGTGCACCTGCACCGGAGGCTTTTATGATAATTACTCGACGGTGATGGGCATTGATACCATTATCCCGGTGGATATCTATATCCCGGGCTGCCCGCCGCGGCCGGAAAATGTTTTAGACGGTTTAATGAAGCTCCAGGACAAGATCCAAAAGGGAGAGCAATCAAGGACACTGTATGACCCTCGTACCAAAATCGGCCGGCCTGCGGAACTCCAGGGCGGTTATTCTATCGAGGGGCATATTAAACATATAGAAGCTTCCTCATGACGCCTTTACAAAGAATTCAGGAACAATTTCCGGCAGAAATAATCGAGACTCACACCTTTCGGGGTGATGAAACCGCGATCATTCGTCCGGCCAGTCTGTTGCCGGTGGCCAAATTCTTAAAAGAAACACCGGAACTGGATTTTAATTTCTTAATGGACCTGACGGCCGTGGATTATTTGTTTTATGCGGGAGGGCGGATCCAAAAAGAATTTCGTTTCGAAGTTGTTTATCACTTCTTTTCCCTTAAATTCAATCACAGGATCCGGATCAAGGTCCCCGTCGATGAAAAAACACCCGAGGTGGATACGCTTTGTGGACTTTGGGCTTCGGCGAACTGGTACGAGCGTGAAGTTTGGGATATGTACGGCATTAATTTCAAAGGACATCCTGACCTAAGGCGCATTTTGATGTATGAGGAATTTGAGGGGCACGCTTTGCGCAAAGATTACCCTGTCAATAAACGTCAACCATTGATCGGACCCCAGAACTAATGACTCAAACGCGTTCCATGTTATTGAATGTTGGTCCTTCGCATCCGGCGATGCACGGTGTTATCCGCATGATCATGGAACTGGATGGCGAGAAGATCAAGGGTGTTGATATCGAAATGGGCTATCTTCACCGGGCCTTTGAGAAAATGTGCGAGACGGTCATGTATACGCAATGTTTTCCCTATACCGACCGTTTGAATTATGTTTCTCCTTTGATCAACAATGTCGGGTTTGCCTTGACCGTCGAGAAATTATTAGGGATCGATACCCCTGAGCGCGCCAAATATATCCGTGTCATCATGAGCGAGATTTCCCGGGTCACTGATCACTTGACCTGTGTCGGCGCATCGGCGATGGAATTAGGGGCCATGTCCGTTTTTCTTTATATGATCAAGGCCCGTGAATTCTTATGGGAATTGGTCGAAGAGATAACAGGGGCACGCTTGACGATCTCGTATGTGCGGATCGGCGGGGTCAAGGCTGACCTAACCAAGGATTTTGCCGACAAGGCTTTTCAAAAGATCGCCGATGTGCGCAAAGTCCTTATTGAAGCTGATGAATTATTGACCCGCAACCGAATATTTTTTGACCGCATGAAGGATATCGGGAAAATATCAGCCAAGGACGCGATAGATCATGGGATTACCGGGCCATTTTTAAGGTCCACGGGTGTTGCCTATGATGTGCGCAAAGCCAGCCCGTATCTGGTTTATGACAAGCTTGATTTCGAAGTTCCGGTGGGAAGCACGGGGGACAATCTTGACCGTTATTTTGTCCGTATGGCAGAGATGGAACAATCGTTAAGGATCATTGAACAGTGCTTTCAACAAATTCCCGATGGTGCTGTTTCCGCGGATTTGACAGGTGTTGTGATCCCGGCGGCCCAAATGGTTGATTCCGCCAAAATGGGGCAAACTGAATCATTGATCGAAGACGAAGTTAGTCTGGACCCTACCTTGCAAGGCAGTACCAGAAAATATCATGACGCGGTCAATGCGAATAAAAAAGATGTAGTACTTCCGGCTAAAGAGAATGTTTATGGGAATATCGAAGGATTGATGAATCATTTTAAACTGGTCATGTACGGGCATGGTATCCATCCGCCTATCGGCGAAGTGTATATGCCTGTTGAAGGGGCCAACGGAGAGCTGGGATTTTATATTGTTTCCGACGGGCGAGATCATCCTTGGAGGGTGCGCGTTCATCCGCCGTGCTTTCCGATCATGGCTGCGTTACCCAAATGCCTGATCGGGGACATGATGGCCGATCTGGTACCCACTTTCGGCTCTGTCAATATGATCGCAGGAGAATTGGACCGTTAGTATGTTTAGCGCAGAATTTAAACAAGAACTGGATAAGATCACCAACAAGTACGAGCAAAAACGCGCGGCCCTTCTGCCATTGCTGCATCATGTCCAGGAAAAAGAAGGACTGATCACTCCCCAGACTGAGGCCGATCTTGCGGAGTATTTGGGTGTCCCGGTCGTGCATATCCATGAGGTTGTTTCCTTTTATCATCTATTTCACCAGAAAAAAATGGGTAAATATCATTTTTCAATTTGCCAGACCACGGCCTGCGCTCTCTGCGGAGCAGAAGGGGTCATTGAACATATTGAACAGCGTTTAAAGATCAGACCAGGTGAAACAACGCCTGACGGTAAATTCAGTTTAAGTGTCGTCGAATGCCTGGGCGCCTGCGAAATCGCCCCGGTGATGCAGGGCAACAAGGATTATGTCGGTTGTTTAAATAAAAAGAAGGTCGATGAGATCATCGATAAGAATAGCTAAGTATGGAAAAAATAGTCACCAGACACTTTGGTCAGCCCAACTCTCACCGCCTTGAAAATTATCTCAAAGATAATGGCTATGAAGCGGCACGTAAGGCTTTGACCCAGATGACACCGGCGGCGGTCATTGATGAGGTCAAGAAATCAAATCTGCGCGGACTCGGCGGCGCCGGTTTCCCGACGGGAACCAAGTGGAGCTTTATCCCGCAGGCGAACCCTAAACCGAAATATCTGGTCATTAACGGGGACGAAGGAGAGCCGGGGACTTTTAAGGATAAATATATTCTTGAACAAGATCCTCACGCGCTTCTTGAGGGGATCATCATAACTTGCTATGCCATCGGCAGTCATAAAGCCTATGTTTATATTCGCGGAGAATACTTAAAATCATTACAGATCCTGCAGGCTGCCGTTGATGAGGCTTATAAAGCTAATTATTTAGGCCGCGGGATCATGGGGACCGGTTTTGATATAGATGTGGTTGTCCATCCCGGCGCCGGTGCGTATATCTGCGGTGAAGAAACAGCTCTTTTGGAATCCCTCGAAGGGAAAAAAGGTTTCCCCCGTCTTAAGCCGCCTTTTCCGGCGGTGGTGGGGTTGTTTGGCTGTCCTACGGTTATTAATAATGTGGAAACCATTTCCTGTATAGCACCGATCATTAATAAAGGGGCTGATTGGTACGCAAAATTAGGATGCGAGAAAAATGGCGGGAACCGTTTGTTCTGTATCAGCGGACATGTTGTAAAGCCCGGCATTTACGAACTTCCCAATGGAATAACATTGCGCGAGATCATTTATGACCATGCCGGCGGGATACCCAATGGCCGCAAACTAAAGGCCGTGATCCCAGGAGGCATTTCAGCACCGATCCTCACTCCTGATCAAATTGATGTGAAAATGGATTTCGATTCCCTTAAAGCGATCGGATCCATGGCAGGTTCAGGGGGTATCATTGTCATGGATGATACGACAGATATGGTTTGGGCCGCGATGGTGGCGGCGCGGTTTTTTGCGCATGAATCCTGCGGGCAATGTTCCCCTTGCCGTGAAGGCAGCGGGTGGGTATACCGTAATGTTAAAAGAATTTATCAGGGCCAAGCCAAACCGCATGATCTGAACAATCTCCCGGGCATTGTGAACAATATTGGGGGAAATACGATCTGCGCTTTTGGGGATGCTGTTTCCATGTCTGTTGGCTCCTATGTGACTAAATTTCGCAGTGAGTTTGAAGCTAAGATAAAGGGTGAGTATGCCGAATCTAAGCATTGATGGCAAACAAATAGAAGTCCCTGCAGGGACAACGATCATTCAGGCTGCAGATAAATTGGGGATCAGCATTCCCCGTTACTGTTATCACCCGGCGCTTCCGGTGTCCGGCAATTGCCGTATCTGCATGGTGGAAGTCGAAAAACAGCCCAAACTGCAGATCGCCTGTTACACGCCCGTTGCCGACGGAATGGTCGTTAAAACAAATTCCCCTAAAGTATTGGAAGTACGCAAGACTGTATTGGAATTCCTATTGGTCAATCATCCGGTGGATTGTCCGGTCTGTGATCAGGCGGGGGAATGCAAGCTCCAGGATTATTATATGGAGCATGGGCAGTACGACAGCCGTTTGAGCGATGTGAAGGTCAAAAAAGAGAAGAAGGCTTTTTCGATCGGGCCCACTGTAATGCTCGACCAGGAACGCTGCATCCTTTGCACCCGCTGTGTCCGTTTTGCGGATAATATCACTAAAACCAGCGAGTTCGGGGTGTTCAGCCGCGGGGACCATTCTCAATTGGATATTTATCCCGGCAAACAATTGGATAATGCTTATTCCGGGAATGTCGTCGATATCTGCCCGGTCGGAGCCCTGACGGATAAAGATTTTCGTTTCAAGTGCCGTGTTTGGTATTTATCCCAAACAAAATCAGTGTGTCCCGGATGCAGTATGGGGTGCAATATTACCGTCGAGTGGGATAAAATGCGGCCGCATGTTCACAAGAATGCGCGGGTCATGCGTCTGAAACCGAGGCTTAATCAGGATGTCAATCAATACTGGATATGTGACAAGGGCAGGTATAATTACCGTTTTATTGATGAGAACAGGATCCAGCATCCGCAATTCAAGGACAATTTGATCACGTGGGATGAGGCCGTCGGTGTCATTGCTCGTGCGATCAAGCCCCTTCAAGATTCAAATCAAACCAATAGGATCGGGGTCATCGCCTCAGCACAGTTGACCAATGAAGACCTTTTTGCCGTCCGTAAGTTTTTTAAAGAAACGCTTAAGGGGGCACAGGTAGATTTTAGAATGCCTGAAAATCCCGGCGACAGTGATAATTTCCTTATTAAGGCGGACAAGAATCCTAATACGGCGGGGGCTTTGAATATCCTTCAAGCTGATGCGCAGGTAGAGCAGATCGTGCAAAAAGCCGTCAAAGGCGAGATCGACGTGTTATATGTCTTTGGGCATGATCTGGTTAAGATTTTCAGCAAAGAGACCGTTGCTCAAATCGCAAAGAAGGTAAAGCTTTTTGTTTATCAGGGCAGTAATATCAATGAAACCTGCGGGTATGCGCATTTGAACCTTCCCAGCAGCGTCTACGCGGAAAAAGAAGGGACCTTTACCAATTGTCAGCAGAAGGTCCAGCGGATCTGGCCGGCATTCTTGCCTTTAGCGGAAGCCAAAAGTGATTGGCAGATCATTTCCTTGCTCAGCGCCGAATTAGGCGCCCCGCTGGCTTATCATCATGCTCAGGAAATATTTAAAGACATTGCGGCGAACCTTGCTCCCTTTTCCGAAATGACCTATGAAAAGATCGCGGACAAAGGGATGGTCTTAAAGGCTTAAATCGATGAATGATATTCTTATCAAATTTATATTAAGTGCCGGCACCTTGTTTATCATGTTTAACATCGCCGGGCTTTTGACATGGGTTGAGCGCAAGCAAAGTGCAGTCATGCAAGACCGTATAGGGGCTAACCGGGCTTCTATTTTTGGCTTTAAGGCCATGGGTCTTTTTCACGCCCTTGCCGACGTGCTTAAGATGCTCAGCAAAGAAGAGTTCATACCTGCAGGGGCCAATAAATTCTTGTTCAATCTTGCCCCGTATTTGTCGGTCACCTTTGCCCTGGTCGGTTTTGCGGCCATTCCTATCGGCGGTGAGCTGATCTTAAACGGTCACTCGATACAGCTCCAGGCGGCTAATCTTAATATCGCTTTGATCTTTATTTTTGCCATGATGTCCATGGGCGTGTACGGGGTTGTCCTGGCAGGGTTTTCATCGAATAATAATTATGCATTTCTGGGCGGGATGCGCGGTGCTGCCCAAATGATCGCCTATGAGATCACCATGGGGGCTGCCATCATGGGCGTTATCATGGTTTTCAACACCCTCGATCTTCAAGCATTAGACGTTGCCCAAGGGGCTTATATGTTCGGCGGTTGGGTCCCTAAATGGGGTGTTTTTGTTCAGCCTTTGGCATTCTTCCTGTTTTTAACGGCGGCCACGGCAGAAACCAAACGCACGCCCTTCGACCTTCCCGAGGGAGAATCCGAGATCATCGGTTATTTTGTGGAATATAGCGGCATGAAATTCGGGATGTTCTTTTTGGCAGATCTGGTTGAAACGGTACTTGTTGCAGCGTTAATGACGACCCTGTTCTTCGGCGGATGGCAAGTGCCGTATCTGCATCCAAATGGATTTGATTTTCCATGGGGCGGACATATAGCGATGGCTAATTTGCCGGTGGTGATCTTGGGTGTTTTGTCATTCTTTACCAAGGTGGCTTTCTTTATTTGGGTTTTAATGGCTGTTCGCTGGACATTGCCACGGTTTCGTTATGATCAGCTGATGAATCTGGGATGGAAGATCTTACTGCCGGTATCATTGATCAATATTGCCATCACAGCGATTGTGATCACTCTTTTAAGGTAAATTATGGAAAACACGACTGAAAAACGCCGCCAGGAATTAGTAAAATATTTCGATCCTAAGGGTCCTTTTGCCCTTTTGCGCGTATCCCAGATGAAACGCGCCTGGCAACAGCCTAATCGCCGGGAATTAAGTTTTTGGGAAAACACCTATTTCCCGATGCTGTTTAGCGGCATTATGCTGACCTCCAAACATTTCTTTTACAATGTGACCTTCCATATCCTTCATTTGTTTGGGCTAGCCAAGGGTATTAAAGGGGCTGTCACCTACCAATATCCGGAAATGCCCCGGCCGCTATCATCACGATTAAGGACCCGTCATCGCTTGACCAAGCGCGAGGATGGTTCACCCCGATGTGTGGCCTGCATGATGTGTGAAACCGTATGTCCGGCAAGGTGCATCGAGATCACCGCTGCAGAACATCCGGATCCCAATATTGAAAAATATCCCGCTGAGTTCATCCTTGATTTGGGCAAATGCGTTTATTGCGGTTTTTGCGTTGAAGTCTGCCCGGAGGACGCCATCCGCATGGACACCAAAATACTCAATATCGCCGAATACTCCCGCCAAAGCATGATCTACAACAAAAAACGCTTGATGGATGAATGACGCTAGGCTCCGTGTCATTGTGAGCGTAGCGAAGCAATCTTTTTTACTGCTGCCCAAATAATACTTGATTCCATTTTGTCTTCCATGCTACTATCGCCATAGTAGCGCTCTATTCGGACATTGTATTTTTATTAGGGAAGGATGAACCTATGACAAAAAGACTTGCGGAGTTTGAATTAAAATGGAAGGTCAAAAATGAAAAATTGTTGACAATACTTAGCTTGGCAGTGACCTTGGCCAGTTTACTTTTGTCGGTAGAAGAATTAAGACGTGGCCAAAATAATCTCACTTTCTTTATTTTACTGACCTCATTAATGATCATGGGTCTTTTGGGTTCGATCGCAGGACTGATCCTTCGATGTCAAATCCTGGAAAACAGGCTGATAGTATTAGAAGAGCGGATAAAGTGATATGTCTAAAAATATACCGATCCATCCCAAAACTTCCATCGGTCACGTTCATTTGAAAGTATCTGATCTCGAGCGGGCGCTGACGTTTTATACAGAGGTATTGGGATTTGAGATCACCACGCGGATGGGTGATAGCGCGGTGTTTCTTTCAGCGGGCGGCTATCACCATCATATTGGTCTTAATACCTGGGAAAGCCAGGGCGGCCCTGCTCCGGCATCCAATAGCACAGGTTTGTACCATGTGGCGATACTGATGCCGGATCGCCGGGAATTGGCCAGCGTCATTAACAGGTTGATCGATCATGATTGGCCTATTGACGGAATGGCTGATCATGGGGTCAGTGAGGCGATATATTTAAAAGATCCGGACGGGAATGGTCTTGAGATTTACGCGGATCGGCCGCAAGAGAAGTGGCCTATAGATGAGAAGGGCAATGTTATGATGTATACGCATCCACTTGATCTTCAGGGACTGATAAGAAAAAGCTGAAAATTCGACGATGGGCCCTTCATAGTATATACTTACCCCAAGGGACCTATTTTTAATAAATAAGGAGATCAATTTTATGTTTAAAATGAATAGAAAGATCTGGTTTGTTTTTGGTTTTTTGGCCATTTTGGGGACATGTACGTTATGTTTAACTTCATTGTCCCATGCCGATGATAAATCAGCCGCAGCCCCAACAAAGCCATTTGAGAAATTTTACGTTTATAAGGACAAGCCTTCACCTAATCATTTTGCCGCATCAGGTTTTATGCCTGACGGGAGATGTGTTGCGATCAACGATGTGTGGCTGGATAATTGTCAGGATAGCAGAAGCTGCATTCAGTTAAAGTTTGACAGGGACTGCACAGCCACCAGTACCGGTTGGGCGGGTATTTACTGGCTTGAGCCTGCCAATAATTGGGGGGATGTTAAAGGCGGATATAATTTAACCGGAGCTAAAAAGCTGGTTTTTTGGGCCCGTGGAGAAAAGGGTGGCGAGGTTGTTACATTTAAAATGGGCGGTGTAGGAATGGGGCACCCTTATCCTGATTCTGATGCTGCTTCGAGCGACCCCATCGCACTTACCAAGGATTGGAAAGAGTACTCCATAGACTTAACAGGTAAGGACCTGTCACATATTATAGGAGGATTTGCTTGGGTGGGTACTGCAAAAGAAAATCAATCCAATATTACATTTTATGTGAGAAATATTTACTACATCTAAAACAAGAATGAATAAAAAGGGGGACACGTTAAAGTGTCCCCCTTTTTATTCATATCGTGTATAATATAGATTTTAGGGGGCATTGAGAAGATGAATATAGAAGTTTTTTCCTTATGTGATGCGGCAACAGTGGATATTGCAGGGAAATTAAATGTGCTCGGCGCATTTGATACGATCTTCTCGAGCAATATGCCGGCCGTTTATCCTCAATGCACCATCGCCCTCAGAATCAGATTCATGAGCATTGAAAAAGGGGAGCATAGGGTCACGGTCAATTTTGTTAATTCGGACGGCAAACATATTATACCGTCTGCAAACGGCACCATTTCGATCAACTTTCCTGATGGGCAAAGGTCGGGTTCGGCAAATTTAGTCCTCAACCTTCAAATGTTAAAATTGGAAAACCATGGAGAGTATTCGATCGATCTGGCTGTTGACGGCAGGAACGAATCATCACTGCCTCTTTTTGTAAAGGAGCCATTATTAAAAGATTAATGACGTACAAAAAAGGAAGAAAATGCAAGCAGTCCCGCTGCAAGCATATACTGAGCATTTATAATTCTGAAGTTTATTGCCGCAATCATTCCGATCCCGCAACACACGATCAAAAACCTCTTAGTGGCAGGCGTAATCTAAATTAATTGAACGTAAATTTCACGTTTAAATGATTGTAATGTCTTTGCGACGGTTGTAATCTATTAGACAACAGCAAAGGACGTGGAAAATATGAAATTACGCCATTTATTGATCTTTGGATGCTTTTTGATCCTTCCGGTTATCAGCCGGGCTGATGACCAAACAACATCATTCCAGTTAAGTTTGTTTCACCCTGCTCAAGCATTCTCTGATGAGTATAGTGTTGACGGCTTTAGGTTTAATATGATCTACGGGGTCAATCAGGACCTCCAGGGCGTTGATCTGGGTATCGTTAACAATACTCGTGGCAATGCTCATGGCTTTGAGCTGGGAGTGTTTAACAGGGTCGATAAAGATTTTGGCGGATGGGAATTAGGGATGGTCAATGACGTTAAGGATGATTTTAAAGGTTTTCAATTAGGGGTGATCGCCAATGTGACCAGGGGTTCATTTGAAGGTTTTCAGGCGTCCGTGTTTTTTAACGACACAGAACAAGATCTGCACGGGGTCCAACTAGGGGCTATTAATACGGCAGGTTCATTGAATGGGATCCAAATAGGGTTGTTTAATTTCAATAATGATACAAAATATTTAGGGTTTCTACCCTTTATTAATGCCGCATTTTAAACAGCCATAAAAGGATATTCCGATACCGAGGGCATCGTATCCATTGTTGATTTAAATTTCAAATTCCCAATAGAAAACCATTCGCGCACATAAAAAGATTTCTGCTGAAATTGCTGCCAAATAGGATTAAATTTGTTCCTTGTCTGAATGAGCTTCCATTTCAATTCATCTTCCACAAAGATCGAACCGCAATTCTCACACAAATAGCTTTCAGGTGAGACCATTCCCCAGACTGTTTTCTTTTTCCGGAAGATCAATTTGTCCGCATGACAAATCACACAGGTGTTTTCAAAAAGCATCTGCATATAATCTCCTTTTTTGATGGGATGGTGAGGGGATGATTCCTATTAATAAAATACGCTAGATTTATTTCAATTAAATAAAGGTACTGTTAAGAATGCTTGATGAAAATCAGGGATTTTTATGGTAGAATATGCACCATGAACAAGCAATTTCGGGAAGTGCTTAATGGGATTGGAATGGTTGCTTGCGCCGTTGCTATGATGGCGGTCGCGATCGGCTTAATCTACATCTTTACCGCAATTTTTCACACAAACACTAGATAATGTCCATCAAGGGCGTAGGCCCAACCTAATCAATGGAAAGACTGATGGAATTTCAATGAAGGAGTTGAGCTATGTCACTATCCATGTATCAGGCTTCCATACCTGTCTTTGTAAAACAATTAAGTAATTTATCAGCGATCCTTAAAAAGGCAGAAGAGCATGCCTTGGCCAAAAAGATAGAACCGGAAGTGTTTATCAATGCCCGTTTGGCTGCGGATATGTTTCCTTTGTCCCGCCAGGTACAAATCGCCACTGACGGCGTCAAGGGCTGTGCAGCTCGACTTGCCGGCGTTGAAGTGCCCAGTTATCCGGATACGGAGAAAACCTTCCCTGAATTGCAGGCACGTATTGCTAAAACAATCGATTTTGCAAAATCTTTTAGCGCTAGCCAGATAGATGGTACCGAAGAACGCAAGATCACATTGAAGCTGAGAGATAAGGAAGCCAATTTTCTGGGGCAATCCTATCTTATAAATTTTGTCCTGCCTAATTTATATTTTCACATTACAATAGCCTACGGCATTCTGCGGCATAATGGCGTTGACATCGGCAAGCGGGATTATATCGGTAAGCTTCCGGAATTACCAAGCTAGTTACAAATATCTTCCAAAAAACGCGAGGGTTCGCTTCCAGCTATCTCTGGCGGCGGGTTTATCCAAGGATCCGGCCCGTTCAAAGCGATGGCCGGCATGAGGGTAGAGTTGCAATTCGTAGACAGACCCTTTGGCCCTAAGCATATCTGCTAATTGTTGGGCAAATCTCACATTGACAGTCAGGTCTTCCTTTCCGTGAAGGAGCAGCACAGGAGAGCTTTTTTGGGTAAAGATCTCATCAAAATGATATTTGATATCGGAATCGGCGGATCCTCCGCCGGTCAAGGCCCCATAATAGGAAACACCTGCCTGCACATCCCCCAGGGCAGCTAAAACCAGGGCCCAGTATCCGCCCATCGAAAAACCAACGGCTCCGATCTTATCTTTATTAATTTTTGGCTGCTTTTTTAAATATTTGATCTCTGCTCTAAAATCGGTAAGGATTTTCTCTGCATAGACGGTTGTTGCCCATGTTCCGGTATCTGCACTCAAACTATACGTTTTAAAATAATTAGGAACAAGGCAGGCATATCCTTCCTGCCCAAGTTTTTCGGCATAGTCCAGATCGTATTTCTTTAATCCGCCGCTGGTGTGCAGTACCAAAACTGCAGGGAATGGTCCCGGTCCATCAGGCATGATTAATTCAGCGTCAATATTCTTTTCTGCTCCGAGAATTGAAATGCTGCTTTCTTGAATGGCGAATACATAGGACGTTGGCAGGAGAAAGAGAACAAGGACCAAAAAAGTCAATGTGTCCCGGTTTTTTTTCATGGATGGGCAAGATACATTCCGTTGACGGCGGTCATGGCGGCGTCAAGGAAGGGGCCCTGGAAGATACCGATGGCAATGATCCCAAAGATGGCAACGACCAAAAGCAATCGCATACCGGCGGATACAGGGATAGGCGTGCTGGAGTGGGGCGCATCCACGTAAATACGTTTAGCGACCATCAGGTAATAATACAGTGAAATAACGATATTAACTCCGGCGATCAGGGCCAGCCACACGTACTTTGCTTTAATAACAGCCATCAGCAAAATAAATTTCCCAAAGAATCCTGCCAAGGGAGGCATTCCAGCTAAGGACACCAATGCTAAAAGCATGGTGCATGCTAAAAGGCTTGAACGCTGGGAGAGCCCGGCATAATCGGCGATCTCATCGCTCTTGACGGCAATTGAAAACAAAATAATGACCAGGAACGCTGCGAGATTCGTAAACAGATACCCTAAAAGATAGAAGTTCATCCCTGAAATCCCAAGAGCAGAACCTGCCGCAGCCCCCATCAAAAGATAACCCGCGTGGCTGATACTTGAATAACCCAGCAACCGTTTAATATTCTTTTGAAACATGGCCACCAGATTACCAAAGGTCATTGTAATCGCAGAAAGAATAGCCAACACCAGGCTCCATTCGAAATGCCAGGCGGCAAAAACACCGAAGAAAAGGCGGATAAGCACGATAAATCCGGCAGCCTTGGACCCGACGGACAAAAGGGCAGTGACCGGTGTTGGCGCCCCCTGATAAACATCAGCCACCCACATATGAAAAGGAACGGCTGCGATTTTAAAACCAACGGCCGCAAGGATAAGGACCAAGGCAAAAAGCGTCATCGAAGACATGGCATGAGTTTGACAAAAGCTTTGGATCACGTCAAAGTGCGTTGAATGGGTGGTTCCATAAAGGAAGCTGATGCCGTAGAGAAGAAATCCGGAAGCCAGGGAACCTAAGATCAAGTACTTCATCCCCGCTTCGATCGAAAGCTTATCGCTTTTAAGATAGGCGGTCATGACATAGAGGGAAATGGTAAGAATTTCAATTGAGATGAACAACAAAAGAAAATCCGCGCTTGAGGCAACAAAGCACATCCCGATCAAAGCCAGCCATAATAATAGATAGAATTCGTTGCGCCTCTCACCCAGCGATTTAAAGAATTCCTTGGTCATGGCAAAAACAAAGACCATCGCGATTAGGAAAAAAGCTTTGAAGAACCATGCCAGGGAATCCATGACAAACATGCCGCTAAAAGTCACCCCACGAAGATCCCCCTGGGTGGACCAAAAAATGATCAGGCCAAAGAGGGCGAAAAAGCTAAGGGTGCCGATCCAGTCTTTTTTAACGTTCTTGGGCAGCGCAATATCAACCGCCACCAAGGACACGAGGGTGATGGCCATCAGCACTTCCAATGAAACTAAACTCCAGTTGATTGCGGGGATCATCATTTATTGGATACTCTCTACAATCGTTTTGGTGCTTGAGCCGATATGCGTCAAAATGACCGTTGGCCAGCATCCGACGAAGATTAATAATGCCATTAATATCACATAAGGGAATTTTGCTGAAAGTGTTTGGGCGTCTACCAATTGCGCAAAGCGGGGATTAAGGGGCCCTTGAAATCCCAGACGGATGGCTTTAAGCATATAAATGGCCGTGATGACAAGACCCAACACGGCTAATATTGTAAAGAGGCGATATTGGTCCCATGCACCCAAAAGGACAAGGATCTCAGCGACAAAGTTTGCAAATCCCGGAACACCAGCGGAAGCAAAGGCGGCCATCATAAAGCAGGTGCCGATAAATGGCATGCATTTGATAATGCCGCCTAATTCATCCAAGTTGCGGGTCTTGGTTTGATCAGCAACAAAACCTGTCAGGGCAAAAGCCAGGGCAGCCATAATGCCGTGGGCGAACATCAAATACACCACCCCGTTAAGACCGATGGTATTAAAACATGCCAGGCCAAGCAAGATGTATCCCATGTGGCTGCAGCTGGAATATCCCAAGATGTATTTTAAGTCACGCTGGGTCAGGGCCACAATGCCGCAGTAAATGATATTGATAATGGCCAAACCTGCAATGATGGGCATCCAGGCGTGGGCCGCTTGAGGCATTAATTGGATCGCAAAACGGATAATGGCGTATGCGCCCATTTTTTTGAGGACACCCGCATGCAGCATGCTGATGGCCGTCGGTGCTTCTGCATAACCAACCGGAGCCCAGGTATAAAACGGCCATAGGGTAAGTGTAATGCCAAATCCGAGGACAATAAGCGGGAAGATCCAGCTTTGCACGTGGACCGGTAGAGGATGATTGACTAACTGCTGTTGGATCGCCACCAGATCAAATGTCTGAAGACCGGTCGAAAGGTACAGGGCTAATAATCCGATCAGGGCAATGGCCGCGCCGGCCACTAAGAATAGCGTCAGTTTCATGGCGGCGAATTCCCGGCGCTCAGAACCCCAGATGGCGATCATCAAAAAGACCGGGACAGCGGCCACTTCATGGAAGAAATAGAAAAAGAAAATATCCAGGGAAAGAAAAGCCCCATAGGTGCCGATGATCGTGATAAGCAAAAGGATGTAATATGTTTTGACGCGTTCTGTAATAGATCCAGATATTAATACAGCGGCAAAAGAAATGGCTCCCAAGAGTAGCAGCATCAGCGAATTGATCCCGTCGACACCCAGATGATAGGATATCCCGAAAGGAACGACCCAGGGAACATTAACGACGAATTGAAAACCGCCGGCGAGGTGGTTGTAAGCAGCAAAGACCCAGACAGACAGGATAAAGGGTGCCAGTACGGCAACCTTCGAGATCCTTCGGATCAAGACGGTCTTGGCAGAAGGCACCAGGCAAACAAGGCCTAGCCCCAGCAAGGGCAATAAAAGGATCCATGAAAGATGCGGTGTTATCATATGGTCCTACTCATGATTAAGAATAAAAATACAGCTCCCAGGATAAAGATCAGGGCATAGAATTGGACTAATCCGTTTTGTAAATAACGGAAAACTTTGCCGCTTGAGCGGGCGGCACCGACAAGTCCGCCGATGCACAGGCGCATAATGATCTCTTTTTCAAATTCCGAGAAAAACACCGCTATCCTTTGTTGGACATGATCAACGTACCATGAATAAACAATATCGAAATAGAATTTATTTTTCAAAACAGTATAGAAAAAGCCAAGATTTGTTTCCAAAGGATCGTTCGCAGGACGTTTGCCGTAAATGACATAGGAGAAGCCTAAACCTAAAAGGGCGACAACTGAAGAGATGACGGCAACCCGCATATTAAGTTCATCAGGGGATTGTTGTGGAAAAATTAATTGCGGGATACCCAGGAAGCCTCCGATAGCAGAAAGAATGGCTAAGAAGACCAAAGGAAGGGTCATGACCAACGGGGATTCGTGAACGTCATGAACTTCGTGGGAGGGGACAGTCCCCTTGTGAGGCAGGGAACTGTCCCCTCCCCACTTGCCCCAAAACGCGACAAAGAATAAACGTCCCATATAAAAGGCGGTTAAGCCGCTGGCCGTAGCAGCGATCAAATAAAGGGTCGTGTTATGTTCGAAGGCCAGGGCCAGGATCCCATCCTTGCTCCAAAATCCGCTTAAGGGGAAAATACCGCAGAGAGCCAAGGTCCCGATGAGAAATGTAATTCCGGTGACGGGCATTTTCTTTAGAAGACCCTGCATCTTCCATATATTTTGTTCATGATGCAAAGCATAAATAACGCTGCCCGCACCCAAGAATAAAAGCGCTTTAAAAAAAGCGTGGGTTGTCAGGTGATACATGCCCTGCATGGGTCCGCCTAAACCTAAGGCCATGACCATTAAACCTAATTGACTCAGCGTTGAATAAGCTAGAATTTTTTTGATATCATTTTCAACAATGGCCAGGATAGCGGCCATAAGCGACGTGATGGCCCCGGTATAGGCGATAATAGTGAGCGCTGTTGCGGATGGTTCAAAAATGAAAAAGGTACGGGCTAAAAGATAGATACCGGCGGCCACCATGGTTGCGGCATGGATCAAGGCGCTGACAGGTGTGGGGCCTTCCATGGCATCAATGAGCCAAACGTGTAAGGGCACCTGGGCGGATTTACCGACCACTCCGCAGAAAAGCAATAGGGCTATGACAGTAAGCAGGCCGCCAGCCAGGTGAGGGATCACAGGAACTAGATCTGTAAACTGAAAACTGCGGCCATGACCAATATTGGAGTGGCTCCACAACAATATGATCCCGCAAAGAAAACCGAAATCTGATAAACGATTGACCATGAATGCCTTGACCCCCGCGTCCGCGGCAGAAGGCTTGGCATACCAGAAACCAATCAGCAGATAGGAAGACAAGCCTACCAGTTCCCAGAAAATAAACAATTGAATGAAATTGTTAGACAGCACGATACCTATCATAGAGAAGGCAAAGAGACTTAAAAATGCGAAGAACCGGGGAGAGCTTGGGTCCTCATTCATATATCCACGGGAATAGATGAAAATGGCACTGCCTACACCTGTGACGATCAAAAGCATCATGATGGCCAGAGGGTTCATCAGAAAACCAAAATTAATGGTCAGTCCATCGACCGCAATCCAGGTCAGGGATTGTTGTAATTGAGCAGGAGGGCTGTTTTGGAATATTTGTGTAAAGACTAAACAGCTACAAGCAAAAGAAGTTAGGATGCCGGCAATAGCAATAAGCGAGCTGGATGTTTTGCCCTTTAAGAAAAACAAAGTGATTAAAACACATGCCACCAGCGGTGCAAAAAAAGCTATCCAAACTAAGCTAGGATTTACCATTTCATTGCCCTTAAATCATCAGCCTGGATCGTTGAAAGGCGGCGGTACATCAAGACCACTATGGCAAGCCCAATAGCGACTTCTGCCGCGGCAACAAGGATCACAAAAAAGACGATCAATTGACCTGCATAATCGCCGTTAAATTTGGAAAAAGCCACAAAGGAAAGGTTTGAGGCTGCCAAAAGAAGCTCCAGGGACAAAAGAACTTTAAGCACATTGCGGCTGGTCATGACACCCACCAGTCCAATGGAGAAGATCAGTCCGCTTAAAGCCAGATAATTACCGAGTGTGATCATGGGTTTTCCGTGTTCTTGCCAGTACTTAATGCCCCTTGAGCCAGGGAAACGATCCCAAATATCGCGATCAATAAAAGGAGCGATGTTAATTCAAAGGGCAGCAGATAATCCGTAAAAAGTATTTTGCCGATGGTTTCGATCGTTCCGCGGATCGAAGTAGCTTCCATGGTCTGGGCTTTGATAAAACTTTTGGCGGCGAAATAAAAAGAGGAAACGAACATCAGGCCAACGAAAGTCCCGAGCCAATGAAAGCGGCTTTGCTGAGATGAGGTCAATGTAACAGTGTTCAGATTCAGGCACATGACCACGAAAAGAAAGAAAATCAGCACGGCGCCCGCATAGACCAACAGAAGAACCATCCCTACGAAAAATGCTTCAAGGATCACAAAAAGGCAGGATAATGAGAAAATAGCGACGACCAATGATAATACGTTATATAAGGGGTTTTTAGCCAATACAACCGAGAGGCTTGCAAAGATCAGGACGGCTGCAAAGAAATAAAAGAAATAAGGAGACATGCTTAATGATATTAATATTTGATTGTTGAAGGGGACAGTCCCCTGAAGCACAAGGGGACTGTCCCCTTCCAGTGATTCGTATGTTCTAATCATAGAAATAAACAAAATATTGTCAAGAGGATAGTAGAAAAAACCGGTGCCCGTAAAGTTTTTTGGGACGCAGGGCAGGAATTAAGGAGTATTGAAAGTCCTTGAGTGAAGATAGTCATTGTGCTATCTTAATCAAATATCATTTTTGAATGCGGGACCATATGACTGGTCGAACATCAAATAAAGACATTAAGGTAACGACACATATCTATTATTTGAAATAGTAATTTTATGGCAGAGAAACCAAAAAATAAAAAATTAAGCGTCACAACGGATCAAGAATTGCAGATCTTGCGTAACGTCGTTGATATTGCTTCTTCCGAACTGGACTTAAATCTTACCCTGCAGTTGATCGTTAAGATCGTCACCGAAATGACGGATGCGGATTCTGTCTTTATTTATCTCTTTGATGAGAGTAAACGTCATTTAGTGCTGATGGCCTCCAAGACGGCCCATAAAAAAGAGCTGGGCAACGTGGTCTTGAAAACGGGCGAAGGGATCACCGGATGGGTGGCCCGGGAAAACAAGACAGTGGCCATTAAAGCCAAGGCCTACCGCGACCCGCGTTTTAAGAGTTTTGACGTTCTTCCCGAAGACCGCTATGAGGCCTTTTTGTCCGTTCCGGTCATATATAAGGGAAAAGCCATCGGGGTCGTTAATGTTCAGCATAAAAACCAGCAGGATTATTCGACTGAAACGGTCAATTTGATCGATATGATCGCCAAGCAGGTCGGCGGCATCATTGAGCATGCCAGGCTTTTTGATGAGACGAAAAAGAAGGCCCTGCAGTTCGACTCTTTGATCAAGGTCAGTCGTTCGATTACAAGTGTAGATTATTTAGACGAGATCCTTAACTTGATTGTGGTAGTTACGGCCGAGATGCTTAATTCTAAAATATGTTCTATCATGTTGTTGGATGAAAAAGGCACAGAGCTTTCGATCAAGGCCACACAATCGTTAAACGCGGAATATAAGCTGAAACCAAATATTAAGGTAGAAAACAGTCTGACCGGATCTGTTATCAAATCTAAAAAACCGGCCATTGTTTATGATGTCAGTACGGATGAAAAGTATGTTTACCGCGATCTGGCTCTTAAAGAGGGATTGACTTCCATGGTGGCTGTTCCGATGATCGTTAAGGACAAGGCCATTGGGGTCATTAATGTGTATACTAAAGAACCCCATCATTTTGATGAACAAGAAGTCAATGTATTGCAGATAGTTGCCAATCAGGCGGCGGTGGCCGTTGAGAACACAAAATTGATGCAGGAATCCTTGAAAGCTAAGGAAGCTTTGGAAACCCGCAAACTCATAGAACGGGCCAAAGGCATTTTGATGAAGATGAACAATCTTACTGAGGAAGCCTCCTATCGCCTCATCCACAAGAAGAGTATGGATACTTGCCGATCGATGAAGGACATTGCCGAGTCGATCATTTTAATGGCCGAATTTCAAAAATAGGGTCAAGTATTATTTTTGTTGACAAGATTGTAAGTTAAGGTGTATATTAACTTACGTTTTTAAGGGCAAGGATGTCCTCTCCTAAAACAGGGTTGTTTTTGAGAGGATTTTTTATCTGAATCTGGAGGCTTTTATGAAACAAACAAGCACAGTTAAAAGGACAACGGTTAAACCCGCGGCATCCCAAAATAGACTTGAAACTCCATTGCCTCAAACGACTTCCAAAAACGGTGATTTGAAACAAAAAATTGCAGAAAAAGCTTACGAACTTTATCTTCAGCGCAATGGTGCGCCTGGCAGTGCCGAGGAGGATTGGCGGCAAGCAGAGAAAATTATCAAGGGAAAATAAATTTTCTTGACAATTGATCTGTTAGCAGGTATAGTTTCACTGTAGTATGAAATTTAAAAAGTCTGGAGCGTAGATGTTTCGGACATAAGCACGGGCAAAGATAGTCCTCTTGGGAAGTAAATAACGCGAGAGGATTTTTTTATTTAGTGGGCATTGAAGTCCGGTTTTATCCCGCCATAGGCGGGATGGGATCGGATTTTTTTATTGACCCCGCCACAGGCGGGGACAGCGCTAGAAAAGCGCAGAAAGGGAGGGTGTTCAGATGAGAATTACCCATACCTCACGGATCATGAAAAACGCGGAAGTGATGGCATTACTTTGTGCTTTTGCCCAAGTGGCTTTAGCGGTAGGTCTGTTTTGGGCTTTAAAAGGTCATATCGTTTAACCAGTAATAAAACAGGAGGTAACACGTAATGGGAACAACACCACCGGCACCAGTATTCAATTCAGGGGATACGGCTTGGGTCCTGACCTCATCAGCCTTGGTTTTGGCGATGACGGCACCCGGATTGGCTCTGTTTTACGGGGGCATGGTCAGGAGAAAAAACGTATTAAGTATGTTGATGCAATGTTTTATGTGCTTGGCCATTGTCAGCGTATTATGGGTAGTTTATGCCTATAGCTTGGCTTTCGGTCACAGTACAGGAGCCTTAGTTCCTTATATCGGTGGCTTGGATTGGGCCATGATGAAGGGAATGAACCCTAACGGTCCTGCTAACGCGGACTATGCCGGAACCATACCTCATCAAGCATACATGATTTTCCAATGTATGTTCGCGGTCATTACACCCGCGTTGGTTATTGGTTCTTTTGCTGAGAGAGTTAAATTCTCCGCATGGGTTGTTTTTACTGTTTTATGGTTAACCTTTGTTTATTGCCCCATTGCTCACATGGTTTGGGCCTCAGATGGTCTGGCCGGTCATACATGGGGAGCCTTGGACTTCGCCGGTGGTACAGTCGTGCACATGAATGCCGGTATTGCAGGGCTTGCAACTGCGCTTTATTTAGGGAAACGTATCGGTACTGACAAACAAGGGATGCATAACGTGCCTTTTGTCATGATCGGTGCTTCCTTACTGTGGTTCGGATGGTTCGGTTTCAACGCTGGTTCTGCTGTTACTGCAGGCGCTTTGGCCACCAGTGCCTTCGTTGTGACTAATACCGCAACAGCTGCTGCAGCGATCAGCTGGGCTGCGATGGAGTGGATCTTTACCGGCAAACCCACCATGGTTGGCGCTTGTTCTGGTGCCGTGGCTGGTTTAGTCGCGATCACGCCGGCCTCAGGTTTCGTTGATGTCGGGGGTTCGTTATGGATTGGCCTTTTGGTCAGCGTATTCTGCTTTAGCATGGTAGCCTTCGTAAAACCGAAATTCGGTTATGATGACACCTTGGACGCTTTTGGCGTGCATTATATCGGCGGCCTTTGGGGTGCCTTAGCTACCGGATTATTTGCCGTTAAGGCGATTAATTCCAATGGTTCTGGTGTTTTTGACGGAAATCCTGGCCAGTTTATGATCCAGGTCAAGGCTTGCGCGTTAACCACCGTATTTTCCTTTGTCATGACTTGGATCATCTGCCTTGTCATTGATAAAACCATCGGTATGCGTGCATCCGCTGAAGATGAGATCATTGGTATTGATTTAAGCCAGCATCATGAGCGTGCTTATACAATCTTAGACTAAAATAAATTAGGACAAAGGAGGTTTCTTACATGAAATTAGTCATTGCAATAATTCAGCCCTACAAGCTCGAAGATGTTAAGCAGGAGCTCTATGCGGCGAACGTAAACTTGATCACTGTATCCGAAGTCCTGGGTCATGGTCGTCAAATCGGAGTTGATGAGTTTTACCGTGGCGTCAAGGAAACGGGTAACTTGCTTCGCAAGGTGCAAATAGAGATCGCGGTCAACGAGGATTTCGTTGAACCGACGATCAAGGCCATCATCAAAGGTGCCCGCACCGGTAAGATCGGGGACGGCAAGATATTCGTCCTTGACTTGCCAAGATGTGTACGCATCCGTACCGGTGAAGAAGGATCAAAAGCCATCGGTTGATGTGCTTTGAGTAGCCAAGGGGCACAGGAAGCATTTCTGTGCCCCTCTCTTATTAAATCTTCTTTAGCACGCATAAAAAATCTTGACAACATTAATGTTAGAAGCTAATATTCAACTACATTTTTTGAGGGCATTGATGTCCTCCTTGAAAAACCTGGAAAGGTTTCTTTTGGGGAGGATTTTGTTTTTTCGACTGGCAAAAATTAAAGTTTAACCGTTTTAACAAGCCTTCGCATCATGCGAGGCAAGGGGAGGGTTCTATGAGTCAAGCTCGTGAAGAAGTCATTCAGGCTTGTTCTGAGGAGAGCTGCTGCAACGGTTCTTTCAGTGAGCATTTACCTGAACATTTCGGCGAAAACGTATTTAGTCTTAAGGTGATGAAAGAGGTTCTTTCTCCCAAAGCATATGCGTCTATTGAAAAAACTATCAAAGAAGGCGGCAAGCTAGATGCGTCTATCGCCGATGAAGTGGCTGAAGCGATGAAAAAATGGGCCATTGCCAAGGGCGCCACCCATTACACACATTGGTTTCAACCTTTGACCGGTGTTACTGCGGAAAAACATGATTCTTTTATCGATTGGGACGATGAAGGCGGGGTCGTTTTAAATTTCTCCGGTAAAAATTTGATCCAGGGCGAGCCGGATGCCTCTTCTTTTCCTTCCGGCGGATTACGTGCGACTTTTGAAGCTCGTGGTTATACCGGTTGGGATCCAAGTTCCCCTGCTTTTATAAAAGAAGGTCCTGAAGCGACCACCTTGTGCATTCCGACATTCTATATCGGGTATCATGGGGAAGCTCTGGACAAGAAGACACCTTTGTTGCGTTCGATGGTTGCTCTCAGTAAGCAAATTTGCCGTCTGGCCGGTCTTTTTGGCATTGATGCCAAGGGCAAACGCGCTTACTGCACCTTAGGACCGGAACAAGAATATTTTTTGATCGATAAAGCTCATTTTCAGGCACGTTTGGATCTGGTAGAAACCGGACGTACTTTGTTTGGGTTAAAACCAGCCAAGCATCAACAGCAAGAAGATCATTATTTTGGTGCCATTAAGCCCCGCATCATGGGTTTCATGGAAGATTTGGACCGCACCTTATGGGGCTTGGGAATTCCTTCCAAAACCCGTCATAATGAAGTGGCCCCGGCCCAGTATGAAATGGCTCCGATCTATGAAGAGCTGAATATGGGCGTTGATCATAACATGATCGTCATGGAAGTCATGCGTCAGTTGGCGGACAAACATGGCCTGGCCTGTCTTTTGCATGAGAAACCTTTTGCCGGCATCAATGGTTCCGGTAAACATAATAACTGGTCGGTGGTTGGTCCCGACGGTAAGAATTGGCTTTATCCGGGAAAGACCCCGCATGAAAATGCCAAGTTCTTAACTACTCTTTGCGCGATCATTAAGGCGGTGGATACTTACGCGGACCTGTTACGCGTAGGGGTCGCGACCGCGGGTAATGATCATCGTTTGGGTGCTAATGAAGCCCCTCCGGCAATTGTTTCGATCTTTTTAGGCGATCAATTAACGGATATTATTCAGCAGATCGAAAAGGGCGGCGCCAAGTCTTCCAAGGAAGGCGGCACCATCCATGTGGGCGTTGATTCTTTGCCGACCTTGGCTAAGGATACCACAGACCGCAATAGAACATCACCCTTTGCCTTTACGGGGGCCAAGTTTGAATTCCGTGCGGTGGGTTCCAACCAGAATCCCTCAGCAGCGAACATGATCCTTAATACCATCGTGGCTGAAGCTGTTTGCGATATCTGCGATCAGCTGGAAGCGGACAAGAAGTCAGGCAAGGATTTTAATGTCAGCTTGCAAAAGATCTTGCAGGAGATCATCAAGAAGCATAAAAGAGTGCTTTATAACGGGGATAATTATGTTCCTGAATGGCATGCCGAAGCCAAAAAGCGCGGGCTGCCTAATTTGAAAAATACGCCTGAAGCCCTGGAAGCCATCATGGTCAAAAAGAATATCCAGGTCTTGGTCAAGCATGGCGTTTTATCTGAAGTGGAAATCGCTTCCCGCTATGAGATCAACAAACATGCCTATGTGACGGTCCAGGTCTTGGAAGGCGATTGTGCGGCCACCATCGCCCGTACACAGTTGATCCCGGCGTCTATTGAATATCAAAAGCAATTGGCTGATACCATCAAAGCCGTCGGCTCTGCCGGAAAAACCACCGGGCAGAAGAAATTGCTCAAGGAAGTCTCTGGTCTGATCGATGAGTCTTTGGGTAATGTTGACGCCCTGGAAGCGGCTTTGGCCAAACATGATGCAGCTAAGATCGTTAGCGGCATGGCTAAATTACGCGGGTCCATCGACCAGCTGGAAGCTTATGTCCCGGCTAATCTGTGGCCATTGCCAAGTTACGCAGAGATCCTATTAATGAATGCGTAAACGTTATTCGCAAAAAAGGGGACACTTTAAAGTGTCCCCTTTTTTTGTTTTATAGTATAATTTTTCCATGATCCTGATCATCAAGCACATCGATATTGAAGGCCCGGGGACCTTGGGTGATTTTCTAATCGCTCAAGGTGAGCCTTTTTGCATTGTTGAGCTTGGGGCAGGGGAGCCGTTACCTGATTCTCCCGGTAATTTTAAAGCGGTGATCGTTTTGGGCGGACCTATGAATGTCGACGAGGATAATATTTACCCGTTCCTCAAACCGGAAAATGATTTTATCCAGAAAATTTTAAAAGCTCAGATCCCTTATTTGGGTATATGCTTAGGGTCACAGCTTTTGGCCAAGGCCGCAGGCGCCCGCGTTGTTCGGTCACCCGTCAAAGAGATCGGCTGGTATCAAGTACAATTGACGGATACGGGCAAGAAAGATCCTTTATTTGACGGTTTTAGTGAAAGAGACCCTATTTATCATTGGCATGGGGATATGTTCCAGATCCCTTCCAACGGCACCTTGCTGGCAAGTGCCGCGGGATGTCCCCATCAGGCCTTAAGGGTCGGGAAGAATGCTTACGGGTTGCAGTTCCACGTCGAGGTTACGGGTAAGAGTATCAAGGAATGGTGTGATGAATATTGTGCCAACGATCTGCCCGGACGCTTGGGTCATGCGCAATCGATGATGGATGATTACTGGAAGTACAAGCAAATTTTTGACGCCCAAGCGCAACGGCTGTATCAGAATTTTTTAGGGATAATTAATGCTTAAAATATCACTCGCACAAATTAATCCAACCGTCGGAGACTTGGCCGGCAATTCGCGTAAGATCCTGGAATATACAGCACGGGCCCAAAAGAACGGGGCGGCGCTTGTGGTATTCTCTGAATTGGCGATCTGCGGGTATCCGCCGGAGGATTTGCTTTTAAAGCGGCATTTTGTGGCGGATAATATCAAAGCCCTGGATGCTTTGGCCCGGAAGGTCCATGGGACGAGCATCGTGGTGGGGTTTGTGGACAGCGATGCCGGCGGGAAAATTTATAACGCCGCGGCCATTATCGGCGAGGGGAAAGTGCAGGATGTTTATCATAAACAGGAGCTGCCTAATTATGGCGTTTTTGACGAGAAGCGGTATTTTTCTGGCGGCAAGAATTCAGGGATCGTGACGATCGGGGGAGTCAAGATCGGCATTAATATCTGTGAGGATATCTGGATCGAAGGCGCTGTCTATCAAAGACAGTCCCAAGCAGGCGTTGGGGCGTTGATCAACATTTCTTCCTCTCCCTATCAGGCCGGAAAACTAAAGCAACGTCAGGAGCTTTTGATGCGCCGTGCCAGGGAGGCTAAAGCCTATCTTTTTTATGTAAACACCGTCGGGGGTCAGGATGAGCTGGTCTTTGACGGAGGGAGCATGGCGATATCCCCGGAAGGCTTTGTGCTGGCGCGCGGGGTCCAATTCGAGGAAACACTTTTGAATGTGGATGTGTCTTCATCCAAAAATACAATAGCTCCGGTATTGGAAAGCAGCGAAGAAATTTACAAGGCCCTGGTATTGGGCACGCGGGACTATGCCTCCAAAAACGGGTTTAAAAAAGTGGCGTTGGGCCTTAGCGGGGGCGTCGATTCCGCCCTGGTTGCCTGCATTGCCTGTGATGCCTTTGGTTCTGAGAATGTGACGGCCATTTCTATGCCAAGTGCTTTTAACAGCAAGGCTACTCAACAGGACGCAAGGCTCTTGGCCAAAAATTTAAAGATCGAATTAAAAGAAATCCCCATTAAAAGAATATTTGCCGCCTATTTAAAAACGATGGCACCGTATTTTTCAGGATTAAAAACGGACACTGCCGAAGAGAATATTCAGGCGCGTATCCGAGGGAATGTTTTAATGGCCATGGCCAACAAGTTCGGCGGATTGATACTGACGACCGGTAATAAAAGCGAAATGGCGGTGGGTTATTGCACGCTTTATGGGGATATGTCCGGGGGATATGCCGTGATCAAGGATGTTTTTAAGACCAAGGTTTATGAATTGGCGCGTTATTGCAACAGCATAACTCCCAGCCCGGTGATTCCTAAAAGCATTTTGCTCAGGGCCCCTTCTGCTGAGCTAAGATTGGATCAAACAGACGAGGAAACCCTGGGATCTTATGAGGACCTGGACAAGATTTTAATGGCGTATATCGAAGGACATGCTTCGCTTGAAGATATTGTGGCTTCAGGTATGGATGCTTCACTTGTCGCACGGACAATCCGTTTGGTGGACATGAATGAATATAAGAGACGTCAGGCCCCGCCGGGGGTTAAGATCACTTCCGTTGCTTTTGGCAAAGACTGGCGCCTTCCGATCACCAACAGGTACAAAGAGTGAAATTATCCATTATTATCCCTGCGTATAATGAAGAATCGACCATAGAGCAGATCGTGGAAAAAGTCCGCGAGGTATCTTTACCTGCAGGCTTGGATAGGGAGATCGTGATCGTCAATGACGGTTCCAAGGACAGGACGGGGGATATTTTAGGCCGTTTGAAAGGGCAGGCAGGTACGGTTGTCGTCGAACAAAGCAATCAAGGCAAGACCGCCGCGCTTTTGACAGGGTTTAAGAATGCTTCCGGGGACGTTCTATTGATCCAGGATGCGGATCTGGAATATGATCCCAGTCAGTACGTTAAACTTTTAGCGCCTATTTTGGAGGGACACGCAGAGGTTGTATATGGTTCGCGTTTTTTAGGACGTATCCAAGGCATGGAGCCGGTCAACCGCTGGGCCAATGAAATTTCCAATTGGACCTTCAGATGTCTTTATGGCGTCGGGATAACGGATATCAATACGTGTTATAAGGTCTTTACCCGTCGGGCGCTTGAGGGAATGAACATCACGTCCAGGAACTTTGCTTTTGAGACGGAGTTTACGGTCAAGCTTTTAAAGAAGGGATTTACGATCAAAGAAGTAGCCATTGATTACACCGCGCGTTCCCGCAAAGCCGGCAAAAAGATCAAATGGACGACCGCCCTCGAAATGTTCTGGCCGATCATTAAGTACCGTTTCTTAAATTAAGTCAATGTGTCCCGGTTTTTTGACCCTTACCGTCCATGCGTTTACAGCAGTAATTTAATTTGCATTTTTCGACTAATAATAATAAAATAACGCTTCTTATATAACAGTATTTAACGATGGAGAAGGTGAACTAAAGATGAGTCTTCCGCCGAAACAAGGCTTATATGATCCGCAGTTTGAACATGATTCCTGTGGGGTCGGGTTTATTGCGAATATCAAGGGGATTAAGTCCCATAATATTGTCCGTCATGGTATCAGGATCTTAGAAAATCTTGCCCATCGCGGAGCTTGCGGTTGTGACCCTGAAACAGGGGACGGCGCCGGTATCTTGATCCAGATGCCTGATGCTTTTTTCCGCAAGGAATTAGCCAAGCATGAATTAGGACTTCCGCCTCTCGGCGATTACGGGGCAGGGCTGGTTTTTTTACCGACCTCCTTGGATGATCGCAACATCATCGAGCAATGGACCGAACATATCATCCATGAAGAAGGTCAGAAATTGATCGGCTGGCGGGAGGTTCCTCATGAGCCAACCAAGGTCGGCCACGTCGCCCGCTCGGTGATGCCGGCTTTTAAACAACTTTTTATCGCCCGCGGTGCCAACACTCCTCAGGAAGACTTTAACCGTAAACTTTATGTGATCCGTAAACGTTTGTGGAATAAGGTTTATAATTCCACCTTGTCGCAGAAGAACTTTTATTATTTTTGTTCACTCAATAGCAACACCCTGGTGTACAAGGGACAATTGATGAGTGAGCAAGTGGACCGGTTTTTTCCGGATCTCAGCGATCCGGCGATGGTCTCTGCCGTTGCTCTGGTGCACTCGCGTTATTCTACCAATACATTCCCCAGCTGGGCCTTGGCGCATCCGTATCGTGTTATCGCACATAACGGGGAGATCAATACATTGCGCGGCAATATCAATTGGATACAAGCCCGTGAAAAACAATTTGTTTCCAAAGCTTTTGGCGAGGATTTAAAGAAAGTTTTGCCGATCGTTGTCCCGCATGGATCGGATACAGCGACCTTTGATAATGTGCTGGAGATGCTGGTCCTTTCCGGCCGCTCATTGCCGCACGCCATGATGATGATGATCCCCGAAGCCTGGAGCAATCATCAGGGTATGGAACGCTCAAAGAAAGCTTTTTATGAATACCATTCCTGCATGATGGAGCCTTGGGACGGTCCTGCGGCCATCGCGTTTTCTGATGGGCGTTATGTTGGAGCCCTTCTTGACCGCAATGGGTTGCGCCCTTCCCGCTATCTTGTTACCAATGATGATATTGTGATCATGGCCTCCGAGGCAGGGGTATTGCCCATCGCTGCTGAGAAAATAATCACCAAAGGCCGTCTGCAGCCGGGGAAAATGTTTTTGGTGGATACCCAGGAAAAACGCATCATTGACGATCGTGAGGTCAAGGAATCCTATGCGAAGCGCCAGCCCTATGAAAAATGGCTCCGGGAAAATATCGTAGACATACGTAATTTGCCCACCCCTAAGAAAATATATGGCCTTAATGAAAAGACCTTGCTGGAACGCCAACGTGCTTTTGGGTACACCATCGAAGATCTGAAGATAATTTTGCAGCCCATGGCTTTGGGCGAAGAAGCGACGGGCTCCATGGGTTCAGATACACCTTTGGCCGTATTGTCGGACAAACCGAAGCATCTTTTTGAGTACTTTAAACAATTATTCGCCCAGGTGACCAACCCTCCCATTGATGCTATCCGCGAAGAGATCATTATGGCTGAGGATATGATGCTTGGGCCTGAGAGCAACTTACTTGAGGATGGTCCGCAGCATTGCCGTCGTCTTTGGATCCAGCGTCCTATGCTGACCAACGAAGAATTAGAGAAGATCAGGCTCATGAACAAGAAGCCGTTAAAAGCGCTTACCTTGCCTATTGTATTTGATAAGAAGGACGGTAAGGATGGCGTCGAGAAAGCCTTTAAGGTGTTATGTACCAAGGCGGACCGTGCCATCAACGCAGGATGCAGTATCCTGATCCTTTCTGACAGGGACATTTCTGCTAAAAAAGTGCCTATCCCTTCGTTGCTAGCGTGTGCCGGGCTACATCATCATTTGATCCGTCAAGGGACCCGGACAAAGGTCAGCATCGTCGTTGAAACCGGTGAGGCGAGGGAGCTGCATCATTTTGCAGTACTGATCGGTTATGGGGCCAACGCTGTAAATCCGTATTTGGCTTTTGAAACTATCGAAGCCATGACCCGTGATGATAAGTTCGCTCTTACCATGGCCTTCAAGGATGCAGAGAAGAATTTTCTAAAAGCATGTCACAAGGGTTTGTATAAAATTATTTCGAAAATGGGGATTTCGACCATCCAGTCTTATTGCGGGGCTCAGATATTTGAGGCGGTGGGCCTAGGGCATGAACTGATCGATAAATATTTTACCGCAACACCTTCACGTATCGGCGGGATCGGCATTGATACGGTCGCCCAAGAAGCTTTGATGCGTCACGAGAAGGGCTATCCCCGTTGGCCTGTGGGAAACGGCATGTTGGAAGAAGGCGGAGAATATTATTGGCGCAAAGAAGCGGAGTACCATCAATTGAATCCGACAACGATCGCTCTTTTGCAGCATGCGACCCGCTCGGGCAATTTCCAGGTCTTTCAACAATTTTCCAAAGCAGTCAATGAGCATAGCCAGCAAATGGCCAATATCCGTGGGCTATTGAAATTTAAAACAGGGCGTTCCATTCCGATCGAAGAAGTCGAACCTGCCTCAGAAATCGTCAAACGCTTTGCGACGGGAGCCATGAGTTATGGTTCTATTTCCAGGGAAGCACATGAGACCCTGGCCATTGCCATGAACCGTTTGGGAGGTTTCTCAAACACCGGCGAGGGCGGCGAGGATGCGGAGCGTTTTAAAAAAGACCCTAATGGGGATTGGCGCCGCAGCCGTATCAAGCAGGTTGCCCAGGGCCGTTTCGGGGTGACGATAGAATATTTGGTCAATGCCGACCAGCTTCAGATCAAAATGGCTCAGGGGGCCAAGCCCGGCGAGGGCGGTCAGCTTCCCGGACACAAGGTGTCCAAGGAAATAGCAATGACCCGCCATACAACGCCGGGTGTGCTTTTGATCTCACCGCCGCCACATCACGATATTTATTCGATCGAGGACCTGGCCCAATTGATCCATGACTTAAAGAATTCCAATCCGAAGGCGATGATCTCTGTGAAGCTTGTTTCCGAGATCGGGGTGGGCACTGTTGCGGCGGGTGTAGCCAAGGGCAAGGCAGACCATGTCTTGATCTCCGGTTATGAAGGCGGCACAGGGGCTTCCCCACAGACATCGATCAAACACGCGGGGCTGCCGATGGAATTGGGCATTGCCGAAACGCAGCAGGTTTTGGTGATGAATGATCTGCGTGGGCGCATACGCGTACAGACCGACGGACAGTTAAAGACCGGAAGGGATGTGGCCATCGCTGCCATGTTAGGCGCTGATGAATTCGGGTTTTCCACGACCGCCCTGATCACCGTAGGCTGTATCCTTCTTCGCAAATGCCATTTAAATACCTGTTCTGTCGGGGTGGCCACTCAGGACCCGGAGCTTCGAAAGAAATTCCAAGGTAAGCCGGAGCATGTGGTAAATTTCTTTACTTTTATTGCTGAGGAAGTGCGTCAGATCATGGCTGAGCTTGGCTTTAAGAAATTTGAGGATATGGTTGGACGTGTCGATATGCTGGATACAAAGGAGACCCTTGATCACTGGAAAGCCAAAGGTGTTGACTTGACTAATATATTGCATCGTCCCGATGTCCCTAAAGGTGTCAGTATTCGTCACAGCTCGACCCAGGAACATGATCTGGATAAGGCGCTGGATAATGAGCTGATCGCAAAAAGTCTTCAGGCCATTGAGCAGAAATTGCCGGTGACAATAGAATCAGGTATTCGCAATATTAACCGTACGGTGGGTACCATGCTTTCCAGCCGGGTAGCCCTTAAATACGGTTTAGCAGGATTACCGCATGACACTATTCAAATTAAGTTTAACGGCTCGGCAGGTCAGAGCTTTGGTGCATTTTTAGCTCATGGGATCAGCCTTACCCTTGAAGGTGAAGCGAATGATTATGTGGGCAAGGGGCTTTCTGGCGGACGCATTGTTGTTTTCCCGCCTCATGGATCTCAATATGTTGCACAAGACAATATGATCGCCGGGAATGTGGTCTTGTATGGAGCTATCCTGGGAGAGGCGTTCTTCCGCGGATTGGCCGGCGAGCGCTTTGCCGTGCGAAATTCAGGAGCCTCAACAGTTGTTGAAGGCGTCGGTGACAACGGCTGTGAGTATATGACCGGCGGGCGTGTTGTGATCATAGGTCCGACGGGACGAAATTTTGCGGCAGGGATGTCCGGCGGCATTGCCTATGTATGGGACCGTGAAGGACTTTTACAGAAGAATTGTAACCCCGGCATGGTGGAACTGTTTCCCGTCACAGAACAAAAGGATATTTTGGAATTAAAGGACCTCATCGAGAAGCATTTTAAGTACACGCAGTCAAGTGTGGCCCAGGGCATTCTAAAAGATTGGCAAAAGAACTTGGGACAATTTGTTAAGGTTTACCCGCGGGATTATCGCCGGGTCCTGGAAGAAGCAGAAGCCATTAAAAATGCGGGGCCCGTGCCCGTCAAGGTGGGAAAGTAATATGGGCGACATTAAAGGCTTCATGAAGTATGACCGGCAGGATTATAAGAAAGATGAAATAGATCGCCGGATCAAGAATTTTAAAGAATTCACACATCTTCCTGTTCCTAAGGAATTAAAAAACCAGGGCGCTCGCTGCATGGATTGCGGGGTGCCTTTCTGTCAGTCAGGCTGTCCCATCGGAAATATTATCCCTGACTGGAATGATCTGGTTTACCGTGACCATTGGCAGGAAGCCATTGAACGGCTGCATAAGACCAATAATTTTCCGGAATTCACCGGGCGCGTTTGTCCGGCCCCTTGCGAGAATGCCTGTGTCCTTGGTATCAATGCCCCTCCGGTGACGATCAAGAATATTGAACTTGCGATCATTGAACAAGCTTACGAAAAAGGTTGGATCAAGCCGAATATCCCTAAACAGCGCACGCGCATGAAGGTTGCTGTGATCGGTTCCGGGCCGGCCGGTCTCGCTTGCGCGGATGAGCTTAATAAAGGGGGGCACAGGGTCACAGTTTATGAAAAGAACGAGGTTTTAGGCGGTCTTTTGACCTTGGGAATCCCTGATTTTAAATTGGAGAAATCCGTTGTTTTCCGTCGTATTGACCGCATGGTCAAAGAAGGGGTTGTTTTTAAGACGAACTCTCACGTCGGAGTAAATGTTAAGGTTCAGGAATTACGTAAGAAGTATGACGCGATCGTTTTATGCGGCGGGGCAGAGGCCGGACGCGAACTGCCGGTTGGCGGGCGTGAGTTAAAAGGCGTTTACCAGGCCATGTATTATTTACCGCAGCAGAATTTGCGTAATAATAAGATCCCCACCGACAGGTTTGAGGAAGTATCGGCTCAGGGTAAGCGTGTGGTTGTTTTAGGTGGCGGGGATACGGGATCGGATTGTGTGGGAACGGCTATTCGTCAGGGAGCCTTAAGTGTGCAACAATTTGAATTGATGCCTAAACCCCCGGAAATACGTTCATCGGATAATCCGTGGCCAAATTGGGCATTTATCCAACGCACTTCCAGTTCCCACGAGGAAGGATGCGCCCGCGATTACAGCATTATGACCAAACGTTTAAGCGGAGAGAACGGGCAGTTAAAGAAATTGCACGCGGTGCGTTTGCAATGGGTCAAGGATGCTGCCAGCGGGCAGATGAAAATGAGTGAGATGGCGGGTTCAGAATTTGAAGTGGAGTGCGATCTGTTGCTTTTGGCGATGGGTTTTTTAGGTCCTGTTAAAAAAGGGATGCTCGAAGAATTGGGCGTTGTTCTTGATGCCCGGGGGAATGTGGCGGCTGATGCCAATAAAATGACGTCAGTGCCGGGTGTATTTACCGCCGGCGACATGACCCGCGGACAGTCATTGGTGGTTTGGGCTATCCATGAGGGTCGCACAGCGGCCCAAGGGGTACATCAGTATTTAGCATCTAAGATCAGGTAAGAATATAGCCCCGCCTGGCCAGATGGCCCAACGGCGGGGTCTCAATGAGGAGAGAGCCATTATGAAGAACTTTTTATTTGTTTTAATCACACTTTTTGTCCTGGCCGGTTGTCAAAAGCCGGAAGGTCAGCAAGTTCCGGATATGGACCAGCGAAAAGACATTGGTCATAAATTGATCTTGAAAAGTTTGAATGACTTACAAAATAAAGATTTAAAGTCAACGATCATCGATCTTGAAACATCCATTAAGTTTAATCCTTCCGAACCGGAAGCGTATTTGCTTTTAGGTCAAATCCTCCTGAAGATCCAGGAATATGAACATGCGGCAGAGTTCCTTGATGTAGCAGGCAAGACCTTCCCCGACAATGGGACTGTTTTTTATATGCTGAGCATTGCTAATAAAATGGCAGGCAAGAAATTGCCGGCTGTCTTGGCTGCTCGTCACAGCGCTGAAGTTTTCCAGGCCCAGCAGGACAGGGATAATATGCTTAAATCAGCCGCCCTGCTTCATGAGCTTATTGATACCCCGGATAATCAATTTGCTCCGGCGCAAAAACAGGATGCTGCAACGACACCGGGGAGCAATGATTAGCCATGCGCCCTTGGCCTAAGGGGCTTATTTTTTTTATTTTGATTTTTTGGCCCCTGATCGCTATTGCGCAACCCCTTTCCCCTGAAGCCCAGAAAATAAGGTCCCAAGCGGATGATCTTGAGGATAAAAGCGCTCAAGCCATTGATGACGGGAACTTGGAGGAGGCCTCGGACCTTATGTTCCAGGCCGTTCAACTGGATCCCACACCTTTGAGGTTTATGAATTACGGCAGCATACTTTTTGGTAATGGCGTGTCCGCTTTTAAAGAGGATGACCAGGTCAAGGGCATAGCCATTCTCAAGCAGGCTGAAGTGCAGTTGCACAAGGCCATCGAAGGTTTCAATCCCAACAAAGATCAGGTTTATTTAAGCCAGTGTTATTTTCTATTAGGTGAAATGTACCTTAATGCTTTTGACGAAAAAGTTAAAGCCATAGAATACTATCAAAAATCCGCCGATCTAAGCGATTATTCAGGCGCCAAAGACGCATTAAATAAATTGTCGTCCAGCCTTTAAAGAACTAATGCTGCTTACTTTTTTATCCGCAGTCCTTTTTTACCTTTCTTTTCCTAACTGTATTTCTATGTATGGATTTTGGCCTTGTATCTGGTTTTTTGCCCTGCCCTTATTATTGGCGCTGCGAGATCAGCCGTTGGGGAAACGATTTGGGTTAGGGGCTTTCTGGGGGCTGTGTGCGAATGGGTTGATGGCCCAGGGGTTGATCGCGATTTCACCGGCGGGATATCTTGGTTTTGTCTGGGCGCTAAGCCTGCAGGCGTTGGTATTCGCTTTGCTTTTCAGGTCGACAAAATATCCTTTGGTAGATATTGTTTATTGGCCCGGTGCCTGGGCCCTCAGCGAGCTTGTACGCAACAATCTTTTGGGGGGGTTTAGTTTCTATATCAGTCATGCCCAAGCCTTTTGTCCGATGATGCTCAAGTTTTACGGGATCTTTGGGTGTTTAGGCATGAGCTTTATTATTTTTCTGGTCAACGGGTTGATTTATTTTGCAATAATCAATAGGAAAAATCGATATTATTATATATTCGTTGCCGCCATAATCTTTTTAAGCGTGGCCGGGGCAGGTAATTTAAATAGGGACAGAAACTATTTTAAAATAAATAGTGTCTGTCCCTATTTAAATTACCCGTTGCGTATTTGCGTCATTCAGGCCAATATTTCCCCCCTGGAGAAAATGGACCTTAATCTTTTTGACCATAATGTCGCACTTCATCTGTATCTTTCGGAACTATCGTATCTCCGGTCCCATCCGGACCTGGTCATTTGGCCGGAAACAGCATTCCCTGACGATCTTTTGCAAAGCGATCAATGGCGGGGGCCGGTGATGGCCCAAGCACGGCACATGAACGCGGACCTATTGGTAGGCATGGCCCCCATTATCGACGGGAAAGAATATAATAGTGCGTTGCTGATCAATAACAAAGGAGAGATGGGGGGGCTGTATCATAAGCAAGCCCTGGTGCCTTTTGCAGAAACGACACCTTTAGAGGCATGGGGCATCCATTGGGGGCGGGGGTATCATTTTAGATCAGGCAATAAAATCGGACTTTTAGAACTCAGCCGAAGACCAACGTTTTTCGGGGTAGTGATCTGTTCCGAATCCGCGCATCCTGCCATGGTGCGCCGGTTGCGAAAGGCGGGGGCTTCTTTTTTGGTTGAAATCTCTAATGACGGATGGTTTACAGATAAACCTTCTTACATGCTTCATGCACAAGCGGCGGTCATGCGTGCGGTGGAAAATCACATGTGGGTCATACGCGCGGCGAATACAGGTTTTAGTTTTGCGGTTGATCCTGACGGAGTTATTCATACGGATGGGAATCTTAAATTAGGCCGCGAAGGCTTTGGGATTTTTGATATAATGATCAAGAATCCTTAAAGATAAAGGCAGGTGTGTTTGTATCGATGGAGCTTTTTGATCTCTTTTTGTTTAATTTTTATCCTGGCGACGGACATATCTTTTGCCGCCGGGCTTATAGCGCGCATACAGCAAAAAAAGGCCCAACGACAGAATCCTCAGGGGATGACCCAGGAACAATATCAACAATACCAGGAATATCAAGAACAACAACAGGGGACACATGGCCAGCAGGCTCCTGCGCCGCCTACCTATCAGCAGTTAGTCGACCAGCGTAATCAAGCTATTGCGCAGGCTATTCTTAACGCGCATAACGCATCAGTATCAACCGTAAATGCTCAAGACCAACAACAGTCTTCCGGCCCGAGCGTGGCGCCGCAAGCAGCCACGTCAGTCGCTGTTCAAGCAGGGTCCGGGGATGTCAGGGATACCGTTGATCTTTCTGAAGTTTGGAAAAAGTTGGATAAAAAATCAACCGTCTGGGGCTTGCTCATGGATGATCAGGCCAAGGTTTTGACGGTGTCTGAATACATTGACCGGTTTCGTCAGGAGGGAGTTAAGATCAATGCCCCGCCTATACATTATGTGCAGATGATCGATCAGATCGTTGCGCAAAACCCTCAATTGCTGCAAAGGCCCTTCGGGGAGCTGATACAAATGATGGCCATCGTGGAATATGATTTTGATAACGGGATGAACAAAGATGATTTAGCCAAGAAAGTCCTGGGTGAAGCAGGATATGAGGCCAACAAGCAAAGATTTGCCCAACAGACCCAACAGGCTCAACAGCAGCAGCCAAACGGAGGCGCCGCAGGGCAGTGAAAAAATATATCCTATCCATTGATCAGGGCACCACAGGTTCGAGGGCTTTTATTTTTGATGCCCGGGGGCGGCTTGTTTCAAGCAGCTATCAGGAATTTAAACAATATTACCCTAAGCCGGGCTGGGTGGAGCATGATGCAGAGGAAATCTGGTGCAGTGTCGAGGCTGTTATTCGAAAGGCCGTGGCAGGATCTCGCATTGATCCCAAAGCGATCGCAGCAATCGGTATCACCAATCAGCGGGAAACCACTGTTATTTGGGATCGCAAAACATCCAAGCCTTGTTACCATGCCATTGTCTGGCAATGCCGCCGGACAGCGGATGTTTGTACCCGGCTCAAAAAACATGAAGGACTGTTCCGTAAGACTACGGGCCTGGTCGTTGACGCGTATTTTTCCGGCACAAAGATCCAATGGCTTCTGGACCATGTTCAGGGATTGAGGCGAAAAGCCCTTGGGGGCCAAGTTGCTTTCGGTACTATTGATTCGTGGCTTATTTATAAATTGACCAAGGGTACGCGGCACGTTACCGATATGACAAATGCCAGCCGAACCTTGATCTTTGATATCAAGACTAAGACCTTCAGCAAGCCGTTATTAAAGTTATTGAATATCCCCGATAATATTTTACCAAAAGTGTTGCCGTCATCGTCAGTGTTTGGACATACTTCCGGCGGCGTGGCCGGTCTTCCCGATGATATCCCCATCACTGCGGTGATGGGAGACCAGCAAGCGGCTTTATACGGACAGGGATGTTTCTGGCCAGGCTCCGTCAAGAATACCTATGGCACAGGGTGCTTTATGTTGCTTAATACCGGACGTCGATGTGTTTATTCTCAAAAAGGTCTTTTAACGACCCTGGGCTGCGATGCGAAGGGACAGCCGGTGTATGTGCTGGAAGGGGCAGTGTTTATTGCCGGTGCGGTGATCCAATGGCTGCGTGATGAATTGAAAATGATCAAGGATTCCTCTTCGAGCGAAAAGATGATCGCAGGGATCAAAGATACCAATGGCGTGTATTTGGTGCCGGCTTTCGTGGGGTTAGGAGCGCCGTACTGGAATGCGGATGCACGCGGGATCATAACAGGTTTGACCAGAGGAACCAGCAGGGGACATATCGTACGTGCTGCCTTGGAATCGATGGCGTATCAGACCAAGGAAGTGTTTGATCTGATGAGCAAGGAATCAGGGCTCAATATAAAATCCTTGGCGGTGGACGGCGGGGCTTGCCGTAATAACTTTTTGATGCAGTTCCAGGCTGATATGCTGGCAGTGGCCATTATAAGGCCGTCCATGGTCGATTCTACCGTCGCAGGGGCTGCTTATTTAGCTGGTGTTTCTATCGGTTTATGGAAACCACAAGATGTGCTTAAGCTAATAAAAGTCGACCGAACCTTCAAGCCGGGGATGTCGCGCAAAGAAGCCCACGCAAAATATGACGGTTGGCGCCGCGCGGTGAGGCAAGCACTGACATCGTAAGAAAACAACAATGATACGAGACACATCACGTTTATCCAATGGGAAATTCGATTTAATTGTCGTCGGTGGAGGCATCAATGGTGCGGCGATCGCCAATTTGGCTGCTGCCGGCGGGGCCAGGGTTGCCTTGCTGGAAAAGGGCGATTTTGCCAGCGGCGCTTCAAGCAAATCGACCAAACTTTTGCATGGGGGCATCCGTTATCTGGAGAATTTTGAATTTGATCTGGTGCATGAGTCTTTGAAAGAACGATTCATTCAATGGCAGGCGGCTCCCTACTTGGTTAAGCCTTTGCCGTTCGTGATCCCTGTTTATAAGAAAGATGCGCGTCCCTTATGGATGATGAAATTAGGAGTTTGGTTTTATGATCTTTTAAGCGGTAAATACCGCATTGGCCGGCATCGCTTCTTATCCGTCGCTGAGATCATCTCATTAGCCCCGGGCATTAACACAGACGGATTGCTGGGTGGGGTGGAATACTTTGATGCCCAGATGGATGATGCTAGGCTTTGTTTGGAAAATGTGATGATGGCGGATCTGCAGGGTGCTCTCGTGGCTAATTATGTTGAGGTTGTGGGTTTTATTAAAGACAGCAATCAACACGCAATCGGCGTTAAGGTCCATGACCATATCAGCGGGGTGATCAGAGATGTTTTTGCTTCCAAGATCATTGTGACCGCTGGGCCCTGGGCGGATGAGTTGGTTCAAAAAGATGTGCCTAATTCCGTCAAGCGGCTGCGACCTACCAAGGGTGTGCACATTGTTTACCGGGGTGAAATTTCCCCCAGTGCTTTTTTATTGCAAAGTCGCTCGGATAAGCGCATTTTCTTTGTTATTCCTTTTAAGGGAAATTCTCTGATAGGGACGACTGACACCGACTACCGGCAAAGTCCGGATAGCGTGAAAGTCGAGGAAGCCGATATACAATATTTATTGCAGGAAGCCGGCAGGGTTTTTCCTAATATTAATTTTGATCGCTCCAAGATCATCACCACCTTCGCGGGTGTAAGGCCTTTGGTGGCGGATTCGGGGGACCCTGCGCGTATTTCCCGTAAACATGCCATTGAGTGCCACTCTACGGGAATTTATTTTGTCATGGGAGGTAAATACACTACGTATCGCGCCATTGCAGAAGAAGCCATAATAAAAGTAATGCCCCAGTTGGCCTCAAAGATCCCGTATGGCGAGCAGTACGCTCTTTACGGCAACGGCGGAAGCAATGAAGAACTTAAGATCTTAAGCCAGCGTTTTGAAGTGCCTTTAGAGCTAGTCCGCTATCTGCAAGGGATCTATGGCAGCCGATTTGGGGATGTGCTTAACATTGCCCGAGGCAAGGACCAGCTTAAAGAAAGGATCTGTTCTTGTTCACCGGCTATTATTGCTCAAGTTATTTATGCGCGGGATGTTGAAATGGCGCAGAGTACGGATGATATCATAGAGAGAAGGCTGGGATTGGCGTATTTAGATTGTCCCACTCAAAATTGCCGCCGGATGATAGAAAAAATCCTAAAGAGCCAACCATGAAGACTTTGGAAAGCAAGATTCAGCAAGCCATCCGACGTCGAAGCGAGTTGACGCTTAACAGTGATGCCATGCGTTTGGTCAACGGTTCCGGGGATGGGTTGAACGGCCTTTTGATCGACCGGTATAACCGGCATTTTAATGTGCAGATATTATCAGAGCAGTGGCAGAAGCAAATGGAAGGTATTCGCCGGGCATTGATCTCAAGCCTGCCCGTGGAATATCTGATCGTTAAATCCCGTCATGGCCTTGATATTAAAGAAGAGGTGTTGGCGGGCCAAAATTCTCAAACGATCGTCGAGGAACACGGCATTAAATTCGAAGTTAATTTAAATGACGGGCTTAACTGCGGATTGTTTTTAGATATGCGGCATAACCGCAGGATGGTGGGCCTGTTCTCTAAGGGCAAGAAAGTACTTAACTGTTTTTCGTACACCTGTTCTTTTGGAGTCCATGCCCGCCTTGGCGGTGCCCGGGAAGTCATCAATACGGATATCAGCCGTAAGATCCTGGATCGTGGAAGAAATAATTACCAACTGAATACCCTGTTGCCTTCCCCCGGGGAATTTATTAAGGCGGATTCCGTTGCTTTTCTGCAAAGGGCTTATAAAAAGGGAAACGCTTTTGATGTGATCGTCCTTGATCCTCCTTCTTTTGCCCGTCACGAGGGACAGGTCTTTCAAGTCAAACGTGATCTGCCTAAATTAATGGCTTTGGCCGTGGCGGTGTTAAACCCGGGAGGGGCATTGTTGGTTACGACTAATTATAGCGAGATCAGTCATGCCGATCTGGAGCGTATTTTAGCCAAGGGGTTAAACGGTCGTCGGGTAGCAAGTATACAGCGGGTGGGCCAAGATGAGGATTTTGCCGGCAGCAACAGTTTTAAGGAGAGTTTTTTGGTGGGTTTATGGGTCAAGTTCCTTTAGAACGCGCTTTATCAAAGTTAGGCATAGCTTCCCGAAGTCAGACCAGGGAATGGGTCAAAGCCGGGCTCGTCGCGGTCAATGGCCGTGTAGTCAAAGATCCGGCATTTTTAGTGGTCCCGGAAACAGTCCGCTTTACCATTGACGGCAAGCCCGTGACCCGAAGCGTTGAGTGTACGATCATGCTCTATAAGCCCCGGGGGACCGTGACCACGAGATCGGATGAAAAAGGGCGAAAGACCGTTTATGATCTATTGCCGGTTTCTTTGCAGCATCTTCATCCGGTTGGCCGTCTGGATATGGCGACGACGGGTTTGTTATTGATGACAACGGATACTCAGCTGTCGAATTTTCTAACTGATCCCAACAATGAGATCCCGCGCATCTACGCGTTAAGCGTCTCAGGCATCATCAACGACGATGATGTCAAGCGCTTATCACAAGGCATCCGGGACAAGGGGCAGGTGCTAAAAGCGTCCATGGTCACCTTGCGTAAAACGAGTAATAAGGAATCACATTTGATCGTAGAGTTGACCGAGGGGAAAAATCGTGAAATACGCCGCATGTTCGAAGCCCTCGGTTCTGAGGTGACGGCATTGAAACGCATCGCTTTTGGAAAATTGAATTTAGGCACACTTCTCCCGGGTCATTTTCGGGAAGTTACAAAGAAAGATATTTTATGACACAAGTTAACTTGAAGGGGACAGTCCCCTTGAACTTCAGGGAACTGTCTCCTTCTGCTTCTAATTTTGATGTGATCATCATCGGTGCGGGCGCGGCGGGCCTGATGACGGCCATTCAAGCGGCTCAAGGAGGTTTGCGCGTACTTTTACTTGAAGGACAAAAGAAGGTGGGTGCCAAGATACTCATGTCCGGCGGGACGCGCTGCAATGTCACCAACAAAGCCGTCAGTGAGAAGGATTTTAATAGCGAAGAGATCATTTGTGTGCGCAATATCCTGCGTTCTTTCAACAAAACAGACACGATACGTTTTTTTAAAGAGTTGGGCGTTGAATTGGTCCTTGAAGGCACTGGCAAATATTTTCCTTCCACTAATTCAGGCAAAACCATCCTGGACGCATTGATGCGTAAAATTGAATCAGCAAAGATCACACTATTGACCGAACATAAGGTCCAGGCCTTGAACATAGACAAAGACGGGTTTATCCTTAAAGGAGAAAATTTTCATTTTCATGCCAGGAATGTAGTGCTGACCACGGGAGGCTTGTCTTATCCCACGACAGGCAGCGACGGAACAGGGTACAGGCTGGCACAATCCTTCGGGCATTCGATGATCGAAACCGCCCCGGCCCTGACGCCGTTGTTGACCCAGGATAATGACCTGAAATCTTTATCAGGGATCACTCTTGATGTTCAGCTGACACTTTTGGTTGACGGTAAAAGGGATTTTTCCTGCCGCGACAGTTTCCTTTTTACCCATTTTGGTTTTTCAGGTCCCGCGGCCCTCGATATCAGCCGGCATTTCCTTAAAGTCCAGGGCACAAAACAGATCATCGCCAATTTTATCCCGGAGTATAACGAGAACTCTTTTCAGGATTACCTAGGGAAGGTCCGGGAGAATGCCCCCCGAAAAACCATTAGAAATGTATTGATCGAATTAATGCCCCAACGTTTGGCAGATCTCATTTTAAAAAGAACTAAGATCGACGAAGCCCTTGCGATGAACCAGTTAGACAAGCCCTCCCGTCAACGATTGATTGATCGATGCGTGCAATATCCGCTTGATGTTGCGGGAGTGCTCGGGTATAGTAAGGCGGAAGTGACTGCCGGTGGAATTGATTTGGCTGAAATTAACCCTAAAACGTTAGGATCAAGACTAATACCCGGTTTATTTTTTGCCGGAGAGATCCTTGATGTGGATGGCCGCATCGGAGGATTTAATTTTCAATGGGCCTGGGCCAGCGGCTTTACGGTCGCACAGGCACTTATTAAACAGAAGGAGTCTTTCAATGAGCAAGAAGATCATTAAAACAGACAAAGCATCATTACCGGTCGGCCCGTATAATCAAGCGGTATCCGTCGGCAATCTAATTTATACTGCGGGGCAGATCCCGCTGGATAAACAAGGCAATATGGTCCCCGGCGGCATCAAGGAACAAACAGAGCAGGTCATTCAAAATCTGATCGCAGTTTTGTCTCAGGGCGGATCAACTTTGGATAAAGTAATTAAGGCTACCGTTTTTCTAAAAGACCTCAATGATTTCGCGGGCATGAATGAGATCTACGCCAAACATTTCAAGGCCGAGATAGCTCCGGCGCGCAGCACCCTTCAAGTTGCCCGTATCCCCAAGGATTCCTTGGTGGAAATTGAAGTTGTTGCCTATATTTAAGGGAAGCCTATGAAGCGATTAGCCATTGGGTTGATCATTCTTGGAATTATTATTCTTGGGAAACCCCTTCGGGCAGATCAGGGGACTGGGGCCAAGAGTATTTATGATTTTAAGGTCAAAACCATGGAAGGGGCTGATAAGAGCCTGGCTGATTTTCGGGGCCAGGTGCTTTTGATCGTAAACACCGCAAGTCATTGTGGTTTTACGCCGCAGTATGCCGGCCTGGAAAAATTATATGAGCGCTACAAGGCCCGCGGATTTGTGATTCTGGCTTTTCCGGCCAATGATTTTTTGGATCAGGAGCCGGGGGACGATAATACGATCAAACAATTTTGTGAATTGACGTATAAGACAAGTTTCCCGTTATTTTCCAAGATCAGCGTGCGCGGGTCCCAAATGGAGCCGTTATACCAATATCTGACCACATCGTCGGGATTCAATGGTTCAATCACCTGGAATTTTAACAAGTTCCTGGTAGACCGACAGGGACATGTTATCGCCCGTTTTGGCTCCATGACCGATCCTATGGATCCAGGATTGGAAGAAGATGTATTAAAAGCGCTGGCGCAATAAGGGAATCATGACCTTTGACGAAATAATCCGTTGTCTGTCTACCGAAGAACAAAAGATCATCAAGGAGATGATGGTCCTTTATGACGAAATTGACCGCCAAACATCAAATTTTTCCGGACAAACCGGACTGAGCTGTAAAGCCGGCTGCGGGGCTTGCTGTGAAAATCCTGAAATTGAGACGACGGTTGCCGAAGTCTTGCCATTGGCAGCCTATCTGTGGTCTCAAGGACTGGCCTCTAATAAATTAGAAGCTATCCGGCTAAATTCCTCCAAAGGTGTTTGTGTATTCTATGAACCTATGAATATGAAGGGGACTGTCCCCTTGAACTCCTTGAACTGCAGGGGACAGTCCCCTTCTACGGGACAGGGGCGTTGCGGTATTTATGCGTATCGTCCCGGATTGTGCCGTTTATTCGGATTTGCCGCTCGAAGGGACAAGCATGGACAACCGGTGCTCGTCACATGCCGGGTCATAAAAGATAGCCAAGCACAGGCCTGTCAACGCACCCAAGAACAGTTGCAGAAAGGCCTGGAAGCTCCTTTATTAGCATCCCATGCTTTTGCAGTATCTAACATTGATCCTGTCCATGGCCTAAAGCTTTTTCCTATTAATCAGGCGATTAGATTAGCCTTGGAGAAAATAGGGTTCAATTTACAGAAACAAAATTTGACGCTACCCTTAAAATAAGTGTATACTTTAAGTATACATGGCCAAGAAACGTACAATTTTGTTTATTGATGATAATCCTGTAGACAGGGCATTCATTAAGGGGCTCTTGGCAAAATATAATTTTAATGTTCTTTTGGCTGAAGATGGGGAAATAGGCCTGCGTATGGCCCAGGAGGAAAAGGTAGATCTTATTCTTTTGGATATCCTGCTTCCGCATATTTCAGGCATAGAGTTGTGTAAACAGCTTAAGAAAATCCCGGAAACCCAGGATATTCCTGTTATTTTTTATACATCCGTTGAGACCCCTAAAAACATGATCGTATATGCCTCTTACGGAGCTGTGGATTATATTCAAAAAAGCATGCCCCCCAAAGAGCTCGTTTCTGCGATCAGATCCATTCTAAAATCAGAATGAGCGCCAAATTTTAAGGAAGAGACTTCCATTTTACTTGACAAGGAATAGGAGCTGCTTTATAGTGTTTTAGGCATGGAGGTAATTCTTCCCGCCGACGAACCTTCGCAATATTTTCAATTAAAAAAGCAGGGCATGAAAGAAGCAATATTATATCTTCAGGACGGTACGAGCTTCCGCGGCCGTACTTTAAAAGAGACCGGGGAAACCGCAGGCGAAGCTGTCTTTAATACCGCCATGACCGGCTATCAGGAAATTCTCACTGATCCCTCATATACCGGTCAAATCGTGGTGATGACCTACCCATTGATCGGTAATTACGGTGTTAATGATGAAGACGTCGAATCTGATGCCGTTCATGTCAAAGGTTTTGTAGTCAAAGAATTCTGCCGCCGTCCTTCCAATTGGCGCGCCCAAAAAAGCCTCACCGATTATTTAAACGAGAACAAGATAATTGCCATTGAAGGAGTGGATACCCGTGCCTTGACCCGTCATTTGCGTATTTCCGGTGCCATGAAGGCGCTTATTTCAACAGAAGATTTTGATCCTAAAAGTCTTCAGAAGAAATTAGACGGAATGCCCTCTATGGAAGGGATGGATTTTGTTAAGGATGTCAGTACTTTAAAGAAATATATTTGGAAACTTCAGGGCCCCAGGAAGTACAGGATCGCGGCCATTGATTGCGGGATCAAATTCAATATTTTACGCATTTTGGCGGATTTAGGCTGCGAGGTCCATGTTTTTCCGGCAAAAGCGACGCCTAAAGAAATTATGAGCATTAAGCCCGATGGGATATTCCTATCCAACGGCCCGGGGGACCCTGCGGTTGTGACCTATGTGATCGACACGGTTAAAGAATTGCTGGGCAAGGCCCCTATTTTTGGTATTTGCTTAGGCAATCAGATATTGGGTTTGGCCTTAGGCGGAAAAACCTATAAATTGAAATTCGGTCATCACGGGGCCAATCATCCGGTCAAAGACTTTGAGAGTAACCGTATTGCCGTGACAAGTCAGAACCATGGTTTTTGTGTGGACATGAAAAGCCTCAACCTTGATGAAGTAGAAGTTATTCACAAAAATTTGAATGACCAGAGCGTCGAGGGCATCCGGCACAAGACCTATCCGGCATTTTCCATCCAATATCATCCGGAAGCGGCACCCGGTCCTCATGATGCTAAATATTTATTTAATCAGTTCATTGAAATGATAGATAATTTTAAAAATGCCCAAACGCGTTGATATCAAAAAGATCATGATCATCGGAGCCGGTCCTATTGTCATAGGCCAGGCTTGTGAATTTGATTATTCCGGTTCCCAGGCCTGTAAGGCCCTGAAGGAAGAAGGCTATAAGGTTGTTTTGGTCAATTCCAACCCTGCCACCATCATGACCGATCCGGGTATTGCTGATGCTACCTACATTGAGCCTTTGACCGTTGAATTCCTGGAATTCATCATTCAAAAAGAAAAACCCGACGCTATTTTGCCCACTTTAGGCGGGCAAACAGGTCTTAATCTGGCCATGAAGCTTCATGAGCAGGGTATTTTGGCCAAATATAATGTTGAAATGCTGGGGGCCAAATATGAAGTGATCAGAAAAGCGGAAGATCGCAGTGAATTTAAAGCCGCGGTTATCAAAGTTGGGCTGGATGTGCCCAGGAGTGTCTTCGCTTATAATCTTGAAGAAGCTAAACAGGCAGTGGGAGCCTTTGGTTTTCCCTGTATCATACGCGCTTCGTTCACCTTGGGAGGCACGGGCGGCGGGATCGCGCATGACATCCAGGAATTTGAACGCATCGCGGCCCTCGGGATCGAAAGTTCCATGATCCACGAGATCCTTATCGAGGAATCTATTGAAGGCTGGAAAGAATATGAATTGGAAGTGATGAGGGACCACAGCGACAACGTGGTGATCGTATGTTCCATAGAAAATTTAGATCCCATGGGGGTGCATACCGGGGACAGTATTACCGTAGCACCGGCCCAGACGCTAACCGATGCCGAGTATCAGAATATGAGGGATGCCTCTATCCGCCTGATCCGTGAGATCGGGGTTGAGACCGGAGGATCGAACATCCAATTTGCCGTTGATCCCAAAGATGGACGCATGGTGGTCATTGAGATGAATCCCCGGGTTTCGCGTTCTTCGGCCCTGGCTTCCAAAGCCACGGGCTTTCCCATTGCCAAATTTGCTGCCAAGTTAGCCGTGGGCTATTCGTTGGATGAGATATTAAATGATATCACCCGGGAAACGCCGGCGTGTTTTGAGCCTACCATTGACTATGTGGTTGTCAAGATACCGCGTTTTACTTTCGAAAAATTCCCCGAAGCTAAAGATATTTTAGGCATACAGATGAAGAGCGTCGGCGAGACCATGGCTATCGGACGCAATTTCAAGGAAGCTTTGCAAAAAGGTTTAAGGGGCCTGGAAATCGACCACATAGGATTGGATAATAAACAGGACTGGCGTTATATAGACGATGCCAAACTCCGATTGCGCCTTGAAGAGCCCAATGCTTCGCGCATCTTTTATTTGAAATACGCCCTGCAAAAAGGCATGAGCATTGACGAGGTTGTCGCTGTTTCCAAGATCGATGTTTGGTTTATCGATCAGATAGCACAGATATTAGAGTTGGAAGAACATTTGAAATCGACAGCGGCCTCGAGCGGGACCTTGGGTCCCGAGCTACTGCGTCAGGCCAAAGAAAATGGCTTTTCCGATGCTCAATTGGCGGAGATTTTGGATAAAAGCGAAAAAGATGTTCGTGGGATGCGCAAAGAAATGGGCATTGTGGCGACCTTTAAATTGGTGGATACTTGTGCTGCAGAGTTTGAAGCGTACACACCGTATTATTATTCGACATATGAAACCGAAGACGAAGCGGTCCTCAATATTAAAAAGCGTAAATCCAAAAAGAAAAAGATCATGATCTTGGGCGGCGGCCCCAATCGTATCGGCCAGGGGATCGAATTTGATTATTGCTGCTGCCATGCGGCGTTTGCCCTTCGGGAAATGGGCTTTGAGACCATCATGGTCAATTCCAATCCGGAAACGGTTTCAACAGATTATGATACCTCTGACAGGCTGTATTTTGAACCCCTGACCTTTGAGGACGTGATGAATGTGTTCGAAGTGGAACATCCCGACGGGGTGATTGTGCAATTCGGCGGGCAGACGCCCCTTAATTTAGCGCGCCGGCTTTCCCAGGCGGGGGTGCCGATCATCGGGACAAGCGTCGACTCCATTGATCTGGCAGAAAACAGGGAGCATTTTTCAAAATTAATGGATAAACTGGGACTGAAACAACCTGCCAATGCTTCGACCGTAACTAAAGAAGAAACCTTGCTCGCGGCCAGCCGCATCGGTTATCCCGTCCTTGTGCGTCCTTCCTATGTTTTGGGCGGACGAGCGATGCGTATTGTCTATGACGAGGAATCGATCCGGTCCTTTTTAGATGAGGTGCATAGCGTCTCGCGCGGGCATCCGGTGTTGATCGATAAATTTTTGGAAGATGCCCAGGAAGTGGATGTGGATGCTATTTGTGACGGTGAAAACGTGTACGTCGCAGGCGTCATGGAACATATTGAGAATGCAGGTATCCATTCGGGGGACTCGGCCTGTGTTTTGCCCCCCCATACATTGAGCGAAGAAGTAGTCAAGGACATTAAAAACCAGACCGTTCGTCTGGCCCATGCCTTGAAGGTTATTGGGCTGATGAACATTCAATTTGCGGTCAAGGGCCGTCATGTATATGTTCTGGAGGTCAATCCGCGCGCATCACGGACCACCCCCTTTGTCAGCAAAGCCACCGGCATGCCGCTGGCCAAGATCGCGGCCCAGATCATGGCGGGTAAGAAATTAAGTGATTTCAAATTAGTCAACCCTGAGGAATTAAAATATATTTGTGTTAAAGAGTCAGTATTGCCTTTCAGCCGGTTTTCCGGTGTAGATATTATCTTAGGCCCGGAGATGAAATCCACCGGTGAGGTGATGGGAATAGCTTCGAGTTTTGGCGCGGCTTTTGCTAAATCTCAAATGGCCGCTAATCAGGCCTTGCCCAAAAGGGGGATGGTTTTTATCAGTGTCAATGATCACGATAAGCGCGATGTAGCGACGATTGCCCGGAAGCTGGCGGAATTGAAATTCAAACTGATGGCCACCAAAGGCACGGCCAAGGCGCTTCGTTTGGCGGGGATCGATGTGACGATTGTGGACAAACATCATGAAGGGGAAGAAAACGCGTTGACATTAGCCAAAAAAGGTGAGATAAATCTAATTATCAATACACCTTCAGGCAAGAAAAGCCAATCGGATATGAGGGTCATCCGGGCGGCCGCTATTTTGCACAACATTCCCTGCATTACGACATTGCAGGGGGCCGTGGCCGCGGCCAACGGTATTGAGGCCAGTCTTAAAGAAGAGTTTACGGTGGAATCTTTGCAGAGTTTATATGCCGGCGCGGCAAAAAAAAATAAGGCGGTTTAATTATGTGCGGCATTATTGGCATTAGTCATCATAAAGAAGCGAGTAAAATGGCCTTTTTAGGCCTGTTTGCCCTGCAACATCGGGGAGAAGAAGCGGCCGGTATCGTCTCTTATGACGGGCATGAAATGCATGTCATTAAAAAGGACGGTTTGGCTGTCGATAATTTTAATGAGAGCAATATCAGCAGGTTAACAGGCCACATGGCCATTGCTCATACCCGGTATTCCACGACGGGCGGTTCGCATACTAAAAATATCCAGCCTATATTAGTCAATCACCGCAAGAAACCCATGGCGATCGCGCATAACGGGAACTTAACCAATACCGACGAGCTTTATGCCCGTCTTGAGGATGAAGGTTCCATTTTTCAAACCTCCATGGATTCGGAAGTATTCGTCCATTTATTGGCCAAGACCCCCAACGGGAACATGGCCCAATGGTTGACGAAGGTTTTTGTTCAGGTTAAAGGCTCGTATTCGATCGTGCTTTTGCTGGAAGACTGCCTGATCGGTGCCCGCGACCCTCAGGGATTCCGTCCGCTGTGTTTGGGTAAATTAGGCGACGGGTATATTTTAGCTTCCGAGAGCAGCGCCTTTGATCTGATGAAGGCGGAATTTGTGCGTGAGATACAACCCGGCGAGATCGTCATCATTAAAGGCAATAAGCTGGAATCCATCTATTTACCCGGCAGCAAAGAAGCCAAAAGGGCTTTCTGTGTTTTTGAGAATGTATATTTCGCCCGTCCTGACAGCACTATTTTTGATGACAATATTTATCAAGTAAGAAAGCGCCTGGGGGCACAGTTGGCCCGCGAGCATCCTATGAAAGCGGATTTTGTCATGGGGATCCCTGATTCCGGTCTTTACGCGGCGTTGGGGTATGCTCAGGAACTGGGACTTCCTTATGAGATGGGCATGATCCGCAATCATTATATCGGGCGTACCTTTATACAGCCGACCCAATTTTTGCGTGAATTCCGCGTCCGCGTTAAGCTTAATCCCATCCATGATGTGATCAGAGGGAAAAAGGTAGTGGTCATTGAGGACTCTATTGTCCGGGGAACAACATCCCGCAGCCGCATCGAGGAGTTGCGTGAGGCAGGGGCCAAAGAGATCCACATGAGAATTTCATGCCCGCCTATTAAATCGCCCTGTTTTTACGGGATCGATTTTCCGTCGACGGGAGAACTTATTGCCTACAACAAGACCGTCCAGGAAATCGCGGATTTTATCAAGGTGGATTCATTGGGTTTCTTAAGTTTGGAAGGGATGCTGTCGGTCATGAAAGATAAGAACAGTTTTTGTTCAGCGTGTTATACAGGGAAATATCCGACGGAAATACCCACCAACACCAATAAACTAAAGCACGAGACCATGGTCTAGGTATAAGGAAGGAACGGGAAACGTTGAGCAAATACATTTTTGTTACAGGCGGCGTGGTTTCCAGTTTAGGCAAAGGAATTGCAGCGGCGTCAATCGGTAAATTACTAGAAGCCCGTGGTCTTAAGACGGCCATCATCAAATGTGACCCGTATTTAAATGTCGATCCGGGCACCATGAATCCCTATCAGCATGGGGAAGTGTATGTTACCGACGACGGTGCGGAAACAGACCTGGACCTGGGTCATTATGAGCGTTTCACCCATACCCAGCTTTCCAAGGACAGCAGTATTACCGCAGGCAAGGTTTATTATTCGGTGATCACTAAGGAACGCCGCGGTGACTATTTAGGTAAGACCGTGCAGATCATCCCGCACATTACCGACGAGATCAAGGAGCGTATCAAGAAAGCTTCTAAAACCAATGATGTGGATGTGACCATTGTTGAGATCGGCGGCACGGTCGGTGACATTGAAAGCCTTCCATTTTTGGAAGCCATCAGGCAATTGCGCTGGGAACTGGGCGAATCGTATGCGCTCAACATCCACGTGACCTTATTGCCGTATATCAAATCCGCCGGAGAGCAGAAAACCAAGCCCACCCAGCATAGCGTCGGTAAATTGCGGGAAATAGGGATCATTCCTCAGATATTGATGTGCCGCACCGAACGGCCCATGACGCAGGAACAGCGTGAGAAAATAGCCCTCTTTTGTAACGTTGACGTAGAGGCAGTCATTGAAGCTCCAGATGTTAAACACATTTATGAATGTCCTTCAGTCTTTAAAAAAGAAGGACTGGATGAACTGATATTGAAGAAGCTCAATATCAAGCTTCCGGACCGCGGCATTAAAAGCTGGGAAGAAGGGGTTTTAAAACGCCTGCGTTCTCCGGCCAAGGAAGTGAAGATCGCGGTGGTGGGCAAATATATTTCCCTGCAGGATGCCTATAAATCCATTTATGAAGCATTAGTCCACGGTGGCATTGCCAATAATGCGCGGGTCAATATCATAAAGATCGATTCTGAAGAAGTTGAAGGGGCCGGATTAAAAAAATATTTGAAAGATGCGCACGGGATCTTGATCCCGGGCGGCTTTGGTTCTCGCGGCATTGAAGGGAAGATCGCGGCGGTCAAATTTGTCAGGGAGAACAATATCCCGTTTTTTGGGATCTGTTTAGGCATGCAGATCGCGACCATAGAATTTGCCCGTAATGTAGTGGGCCTCAAAGGGGCCAACTCGACGGAATTTGACAAAGATACGCCTAATCCTGTGATCAGCTTGATCGAGGAACAAAAGAAGGTTGAGAATTTGGGAGCTTCCATGCGCCTGGGCGCATACAGCTGTGTTTTGGAAAAGGGGACTAAAGCTTTTGAAGCGTATAAGAGTGACAAGATCTCCGAGCGGCATCGCCATCGTTATGAGTTCAACAATGTGTACCGTGAACAATTGACCCAAAAGGGGATGGTGATCGCGGGGCTTAATCCTGAGCAGGATTTGGTTGAGATCGTTGAGATCAAAGACCACCCATGGTTTGTGGGGTGTCAGTTCCATCCCGAATTCAAGTCCAAACCCGACATCGCCCATCCTCTGTTCAAAGGTTTTATCGCGGCGGCGTTGAATTACGAAAAATAATTATTAGCAGAATATGCGCGGGTGGCGGAATTGGTAGACGCGTACGTTTGAGGGGCGTATGCCGTAAGGCGTGAGGGTTCAATTCCCTCCCCGCGCACCAATTAATTTTATGAACAAACCCATCGAAATTTCAGCCAGTGTTCTTGCCGCTGATTTCGGCAATTTAGCCCGAGACATCAAACGTTGTGAAGCCGCCGGGGTCGGACGCTTTCACATCGATTGCATGGATGGGCATTTTGTGCCTAATTTGACCGTTGGTCCTGTGATCGTTGAGGCCATGCGTAAGCACACAGGGCTTGCCCTGGAAGCCCATTTGATGATCGAGCATCCCGGTGCTTATATTGAAAGCTATGCGAAAGCTGGGGCGGATATTATCCAGCTTCAGGTGGAATGCTATGGAGAGCGTTCGTCTTCATGCCACCAATGGGATCAATGGCCGAAACAAATAGAACGCCTCGACGTCATTGCCTTGCGTGCCGACTTAAAAAAGATCCGCGGATTGGGGAAAAAAGCTTTTGTGGTCATTAATCCCGGCACACCTTTATGTGAGGATATCTTAAATGATTGCGACGGGGTTTTGATCATGTCTGTTAACCCCGGTTTTGCCGGCCAAAAATTCATGCCTGAAGTTTTGCCTAAGATCAAACGTCTCAAGGGAATTTTTAAAGGCGATATCGCGGTAGATGGAGGGATCAACGCCCAAACAGCCCCGTTAGTTGTGAAGGCAGGCGCGCATGTCCTTATTACGGCCAGCTATCTTTTTGGGGCTGACGAACTTGCCGATATCACCAAAAGTCTTAAAAGCCTAGCCTTATAAAAAGGGGACACATTAATGTGTCCCCTTTTTGCCTGCCCCAAACTTCTCTGAAGAATTACTATTTCAAATTAATTCAGGAAAGTTTGGGTGCTTGTGCAAAATACCTTAATTTGATTCCAGACATTTTTGCCAACCCTGAATTTTTGTGTTATATTTGTATTATCTATGAGAATGCCCGCTATCCATAAGCTCATTCGAGGCCAGGTTACCTTAGAGTATCTTTTGCTCTTGGCTGTCGTGGCCGTGGTGGTTATTGCCAGTTTTGGGAAAGGGGCGCTGGTTTCCCAGGTGCATGATTCAGCGCAGGGGTACTATAACTCTGTTAGCCGTGTCATTATGGGGGAAAATCCTCAGCCTATCAATGGAGGCTGGTGTTCGGTTTCTTGCCCGCCATCAGGCAGTTTTGGTCCGGGTACAATCTATGCCGCCTGTGAGTGCCCGGCTCCGGCATTTGGAGGGTCCTATTGTACAGGAACAGGGGCGACTGATTGTACGTCGCAAGGGGTCATACCTTGCGGGCCATGCCCCACCGGTCAACAATGTATTTCCAATGGGTCAGGCGGAGCAGCATGCGGGTGTCCTAATAGTTTGACATGTAACGGCCAAGGCGGCAGCCCGTCAGGCTCTATCCCGGGACCCAATTGCACGGCATGCCTTTGTCCGTCGGGAACTACCTATGATTTAACAAATAATTCATGTGATCAAAATTGCACAACAGCATGTACTACCTGGAACGGGACTACATGTGTACCGGTAACATGCGGTACGAACCAATATTGTGATACATCCAAGCCTGCCAGTTGTGAATGTCAATGCGATAACGGTTCCTATTGGAGCGGGTCAAGTTGTATCTATTGCGGCGTAAATTCTAGCGGAAGTTGTACAGCTCCTGTCACCACCGGTGGTAGTGGACAATGCGATACTGGGGCGAGTACTACCTGCCAGGCGTTAACAGGTCCGGGCGGCGGCGGTTGTCCTACGAATATGTATTGTGTCACCTCTCCAACATGTACTACACCACCATGTCCTCCTGTTAACTCTTGCCAGTGCGATGAAAGTCCGGGCAGTAATTTTTGTACTATCTGGAGTGCGGCTAGCTCCAGTTGTGTGCCGGTGCCTTGTTGCGCGCAGAACGGTTGTCCGCTTCCAGGGGAAACATGTGATTCTTCTAGCGGCCTTTGTGACTGTGCAGGAACAGCGGCATCCTGCGGAGCGCCGGGAACTTGCGCGGCATGTGGCAGCAATCAAAGTTGTGTGAACAATGCCTGTGCAAATAATTGTGCCGGGACATCCCAATCTTGCGGGACAGCAGGAAGTTGTATTTCATGCGGCAGCGGCCAGAGTTGCGTTAACAATGTATGTACGGATATTTGTGCAGGGACAGCACAGTCTTGCGGTACGGCAGGGATTTGTGTTGCATGTAGCGGCGCAACACCCAATTGCGTCAATGATGCGTGTTCGGCGAGTTGCGCAGGGACAGCACAATCATGCGGGACGAATGGAAATTGTACGACATGCAGCGGGGTAACACCTAATTGCGTTAACAATGTGTGTTCGTCGTTTTGTTCAGGGACAGCACAATCATGTGGTAAAGGTGGGAATTGCATTGCATGCGGCAGCAACCAGAGCTGTATGAGCAATGTTTGTATTGATAATTGCGCGGGGACAGTACAATCATGCGGAACGCCAGGGAGTTGCATTGCATGCGGCAGTAACCAGAGCTGTGTTAGCAATGTATGTACGGATAATTGTGCGGGGACTTCTCAGTCTTGCGGAGCGGCAGGAAGCTGCGCTTCCTGTAGCAGTAGTCAAACATGCGTCAACAATGTGTGTAAATCTAGCTGTGCTGGGACAGACCAATCTTGCGGAACAGCCGGAAGTTGTGCTTCTTGCGGCAGTAGCCAGAGCTGCGTCAATAATGTATGTACGGATAATTGTGCAGGAACATCCCAGTCTTGCGGGACGGCAGGAAGCTGTGCTTCCTGTAGCGGCAGTCAATCTTGCGTCAATAATGTATGTACGACTAGTTGTGCAGGAACATCCCAATCTTGCGGGACAGCAGGAAGTTGCACTGCTTGCGACAGTAGCCAGAGTTGTGTCAATAATGTATGTACGGATAATTGTGCCGGGACATCCCAATCTTGCGGAACAGCAGGGAATTGCATTACATGCAGCGGCAGCCAGAGCTGTGTCAACAATGCCTGTGCGTCTAAATGTGCTGGGACATCCCAATCTTGCGGAGCAGCAGGAAATTGCACCTCATGCGGCAGCAACCAGAGTTGCGTTAATAATGCATGTGCGGATAATTGTGCTGGAACATCACAGTCTTGCGGGTCGCCAGGAAACTGTACTTATTGCTACGCCAACCAAACCTGTAATAACGGCTCGTGTGGTTGTCCATATACGATGTGTGCAGAGGTGTGTTGCAGTGAGGGGCAGCATTGCTGCTCCTGTGGAAATTCGACGTTCTGTTATTCAGATTCCTGTCCAAGCTGTACATAAAATAAAAGGGACGGACACGTTTAATGTATAAAAGTGTCGGTCCCTTTTATTCCCTTTATTTCCCTTATCTTTGTTTTCTTTGGTCCCGCTGGAAATTGCTTTTACCGACAGATTTGGCGTATTTCTTTAGCTCCGCGCCGAGTTCCCCTATCTGGGCCACGTGAGTGATCTTCTGATTGACATTACTGACAATACCGATGGAAACAGAGACTAATCCGGCTTTGATGGTATTGCCCTGCCGGTCAACGCCCATAATAAAACCTGCTTTACGGTCCTCCTCGTTATAGAAGGTGGGAGAAATCTTGTCAAAGGCATCAACGATATTTTGACCGATGGCATCGGCCTTGGCATCTTCGCAGATATAGACGAAATCATCCCCACCGACGTGTCCGACAAAGGCTTCTTGCTCACAAAATTGTTGGGTGGCATCGATGAGAATACGTGCCAGGGCACGAATGATCTCATCTCCGTGCTCGAAGCCGTACTTATCATTATAAACCTTGAATTTATCAAGGTCTGCGTAGCCAACGGCAAAGGGTTTGCCGTTGTCGATATAGTTTTGAAATTCTTCCATAATGGATGAATTTCCCGGCAGATGGGTCAGAGGATTTGCGTCCAGTGAGCGGACAGTGCGTTTTAAGATCATGCGGATACGGGCCAGCAGATTTTCAGGTTCAAAAGGTTTGACCAAATAATCGTCCGCACCGGATTCTATACCCGTGACCATGTCCTTGGTTTCACCCTTGCCGGTCAGCATGATGATCGGCAGGTGGCGCTGCAAAATGTCCCGGCGCAAATTACGGCAGAACTCAGGACCGTTCATGATAGGCATATTATAATCGGTGATGATCAGATCCGGGTTTTTGGTCTTGACCATTTCCAGGCCTTCCTTGCCGTTGCTGGCCGCAAAGATGGTGTAATATTCTGATAAGCTTAGGTCAAGGACATCGCGGATATCAGGATCATCGTCGATAATGATAATTCGTTCTTTACGCATAATTTTTTTCTGGGCTTAGTTGTTCTTCAAATATTTTTTGTGAAGAGGGCAAGGTAAAGTAAAAGGTGGTCCCGACGCCGACCTGGCTTTGGATCCATATCTTGCCTTGGTGCGCCTGAACAATGTTTTTGGCCAAAACCAGTCCTAATCCGGTCCCTTTGACATTTTGATTAATTTCATTGTCGACCCGAAAGAACTCACTGAACAATTTTTGTATTTCTGAAGCAGGGATACCGATACCGGTATCAGATACGTTAAAGACTACAAAGCCATGTTCAAGCACCGGGGAGGCTGTCACCGTAATGGTCCCGTTGGGGGGAGTGAATTTAATGGCATTGCTTAATAGATTGATAAAAACACGCTCTACCTGGGAAGGGTCCACGTAAACCTCTTCAATCTGTACAGGAAGATGCAGGTGCAATTTGACGCCTTTGGTGTTTATTTGGGGGGCCAGCAGATCAGCGACGTTATCAATGAGAGTCTTGACCTTGTGGGAAGCAAATTTCATTTCCTGCCGGCCGGATTCAATGCGTGCGATGTCCAGGAGATTGTTGATCAAGCTGACTAAATTATCGGAATGGGAATTGATCTTGGCCAGCCGTTCCTTGACCGCGGGGGGGACTTCGCCTATTTTTCCGGCGATCAGGATAGCCGCGTAGCCTTTGATGGATGTTAACGGGGTCCTAAGCTCATGGGAGACGGCGGAGATGAATTCCGATTTCTTTTTACTGATCTCATTGACTTTTTGAAAGGCGCCGGCCAACTGCTTGGTTCGGTCCGCCACTTTCAGTTCCAGCTCCTGGCTTGAGCGGAACACTTTTTCGAACAGCTGAGCGTTTTCGATGGATTGCCCTATTTGTCCGGCGAGAATACTGAGCAGTTCTTCGTCACCCTGCGTTACCATGGGCGCATTGTAACGGTTCCCCATGAAAACGAAGCCGATGCATCCGGCTTGGGTCAGGATAGGCGCGACGATAAAGTGTTCGGATTCAAACACCTGGATTATTTTTTCTTTGATCTTATTGGGGCAATTGATCGAGGACAGGGAGTGCGGCTCTTGAAGGGCCCGGTTCAGGGATTCGTCGATACTGATCTCTTTTAACATCGCTTCCCCACGGGCTTCTTTAAAACCTAAGCTAAAACGGATCTTTAAAATATGCTTATCATTCATGGAAGCGATGAGAACGCGGGTAAAGCCCAGATCTTCGAAGAGAGCAGGGGTGATCTTTTGGAACACCTCATTTTCATTAAGGGCCTGGCTCAATTGCCGTGATGTTCTCTGAAGGGCGTTTAGGCCGTTGAGGCGTTTATCCATTTCCTCGCGGGTCTTATTAAGTTCCAGATCAGTACGGACGATCAGCTTGGCTTGTTCATCCAGATCGTTAAAGGAGCGCATCAGTTTATTGTGTGCATTTTGCATTTCTTTGATGGTATCTGTTTTAACGATAAAAGAATAAAGAAGATATCCCGCCGCACACAGCAGGATAAAAATAATGATGCCAAGCGTCCAAAGGACTTCAGGGGCTGTTGATGCGTCCATAGATTCCGGGTCTTTTCTTAAGCAATGGCCACAATAAGGATGCTCTCGTTATGAAAATAAATATTTTTTATACTGTTCAGGGCGCCAAAGGGTCCTATTTCACCGTAGGAGCACATGCCGATGATCGGTGTTGTGTACCCAAGGACATCCTTGATAGACTGAATTTCATTAAAAGCGCTGCGTCCCAAGATCTTGTGACGGGCCAAGGATTCAAACACGAGGACCAGCTTGGCCTGCCTGTCGCCTAAGGAGGCCTTGACCAATTCAGCCGCATCAATGGCAGAGTTCCGGCAGGACTCCTTATTGCTGATCATCAAATGCACCTCGGAGCCTTGAGAAACCCCCTCATGACATACGATACTCCCGTCTTCTAAGATGTCAATAATGTTACGTAACAAATATTGGCGGGGCTCTTCCAGGTAAATGCCCAGGGGATACATTGCCGCGTATGAATTTAAAGCAAAATTCTTTAGCTCGTCAGAGTCAGCTCCCAGAAAATGTTTATAAATTTCGACGGCCGGTTTATCATCAATGGTGCGGATGACATAGCCGTCGACCTTGGTGATGGTGCGCGGTTTTCCCAGCGGTTTAAACCCATGCTTGCAACCCAAGGCCAGATGGAAGCTGCCTCCAAGCAGAAGGCCGACAACGGAATTTTGTAATATCTGGTCCTGAAAGAATTGAGTAAGTTTCTTGTATTTGAAATCATCGCTGGAAATAGCCCCCAGCACGGGGAACCCTCCGCCTAAAGATTCTTTGATGCCGCGGATGAACTGGGTGGTATTTTTTTCGATGCCTTCTGAAAAAGTGATAAAGGCTTCCCGTTGGGAGGCGTTTAAATCATGGTTCGCTTTGCGGGCGATATCAAATCCGGTAAAATGCATATCCTGGTTGGCGATATCGCTGATAGCAGAAATCCCGAAGTGCATATCGTCGGAGTTGATGGCGGCGAGGGCGATGCCGCGATTGGTCACGCCATTGGATAAAATAATGCCGCCGGTGGAAGAACCGATCAAACGTTTTGGTCTCAGGGTACGGGTAATGATCCCCAGGATTTCAGGGACAACATATTGAGGGGAAGTGAACAGGATGACTAAATCGGTATCAATGGTGTTGAGTTGGTTCTTGATCTGCACACAGGCCTGCAAAATGGCTTTTGGCGGGTCGGGGTGCTGGCTGAAACCGATACTAATGCTGGTTGGCAAAGAAGACTCCGTGGCTAATATTTAGCATGTCATTCCGGCGAAGGTCGGAATCATGTTACAATTTGATTATAAATTTAAGATGCTAAGTGTCAATGATATTTGTTGACGATTCAGATGCTTTAAGATATCCTTACCATTCAGATTGATTTGGCCCCATCGTCTAGCCTGGTCTAGGACGTCTGCTTCTCAGGCAGAAAACACCGGTTCAAATCCGGTTGGGGCTACTAGCTATCGCAACCTTAGTCAAGGTATCGCAAGTCATTTCAAGCATAAGGTCCCAAGGAAGATTAAAGTCATGTCTGTGCTACACAAGGCATGACCATCTGATTAAGCAAGAATTCTGGCCCTTTTGGTGGTGAAATGGTGGTGAAAATTTTTAAGGCGTGGGTAGCAAAGGCATGGTAGTATTAAGCTATGAGTAACAATGACAAATCTATGATTATTCAATTCAAGGAGCGAATCCCTGAACAGGTTCGCAAACAATTGGTAAGGATTATCATTTTTGGGTCTCGTGCCAGTGGTAAGGCGAGCCGATATTCAGATATGGATGTTGCTGTTTTGGTCAAGCGTAAAACTCGTCTTTTAGAGAAGAATTTGGAAGACTTGGCATATGTACTTATGTTAGAGCATGATTTCAAACCAGTTATTTCTTTGAAGGTTTTCGGCCAAGAGGATTTCGAGCGTCGTTATAAGCAGGGTTTTTCATTTTATCGTCATGTCCGTGAAGGTGTTGTAGTATGATCCAAGAGATCCTTGGTTTACTTAAGAAATCTAAACATGCCATTAAGGTAGCAGAAGATCTTTTAATCAAAGGTTATCCGTCCGATTCTGCAAGCAAAGCCTATTACGCAATTTTTTATGCTGCCCAAGCACTGCTTAAATCAGCCAAGATAGATGTTATTAAGCATTCGGCAGTTGAGGCAGCTATTGGGTATCATTTTGTCAAGAATGGTAAGATTGAACAGAAATATCATCGCATACTACTTGACGCTCGTAAGTTAAGAGAAATAGCTGATTATGATATCCAAGAAGAAGTTGTTCGTCCCCAAGCCGCCATTAAAGTTCAAGAAGCCAAAGATTTCTTAAAATTGGTCCAGAAACTCGTTCGAGAAACATCAAAGTAGACAACAATTCATATCGTAGGATAATTGTATGAGACAAAGCGGGATCTCATTCTTAGTAACTGACGAAGAGTTTGAGCTTTTAGAGCGAATTATTTATTTGGAACCAAGCATTGATGAAGTTTTAGATAAGGCTAAAGATGAGGAAGGTCTTACTAGATTAAGAATGGATTATGATGAGTTAAACGAGTGCTTGGAGGCTCTTTCTTATGAAGCAGCTCAGGATGACTCTCCCGCACATCACTTGATGGCTTTACACAAGAAGTTGTCGGATTACTGTAAATTAAGAGATTATGTCAAAAAGCATAGCAAGATTACATCTAGGAAATCTATAGTAGATGATGCGTATGTTTTTGATATTCAAATCTTGCCAGGTTCACACAAATCTAGCAAGGCAATCAGAACGATTGCCATTTCAGGAAAGAAAAGCTTATATCAATTGGCTGGAGCCATTGTACGGTCATTCGATTTCTTTTTTGATCATTGTTTCGCATTCTATGGGGAGATCAATGCTCATAAAAAATCATCCCAGAAGGAAATCTATGAATTATTTGTTGATATTGGTGAAGAACCGACTGCGTCACATGCTAAAGGCGTAAAAAAGCAAAAAGTCAGTAAAGTATTTAACTCCATTGGAAAAACAATGCTTTTTTTATTTGATTATGGTGACAATTGGAAATTTAGAGTTGAGCTCAAGAATGTTCGCAAAACTGATGAAGGAGAAAAACTGCCTCGAACCATTAAAGCCACGGGCAAAGCTCCAGCCCAATACTAATACCGGGCACCTTGTTAAGCCTTGAGATAGCCTTACTGACAAATTATGAAATTGGTGGTGGATTTGGTGGTGAAACCGCTCATCAGCGACGACACCGCCCACATTCCGGTTGGGGCTACCAAGTTATTGCAACCTTAGTCAAGGCATCTCCAGCCCCACCATGGATTCGGAACTATAAGATTATTGCTACGGTTCATCACTTATGCTACACTATGTTCAGGCCCTCATGCCGGGCACTCATAGTTATTCGGAGGATAAAAATATGGCTACCAAGAATCCAAGATTGAATGTTGTTTTAGAACCATCGTTAATGAAAGGCGTTGATCATTTGGCTCGTGCGCAAGGCGTATCATTGTCTACCATGGCCCGAGATTTGATCAAAGAAGCCCTGGATACATATGAAGATGGTCAGTGGCAAAGGATTGCTCAAAAACGTGAAACAACTTTTTCCAGTAAAAAGCCCCTTACCCATGAGGAGGTCTGGAAATAATGGAATATCGGCCAATTTATCATCAGGAGATTCTCCAAGATCTGGCCGAGATCCCTGTGAATATTAAAAGCCGCATTCAAAAAGCTATTGAAACACGTCTTTTAATGGATCCTATCGGTTACGGATTGCCTTTACGGAAGAGTTTACATGGGCATCGTAAATTGCGAGTTGGAGATTATCGGATCATTTATCGCATTCATGGCAAAGAAGTCATTATTCTGAAGATAGGTCACCGTAAGGATGTATATCCTAAAGTATTAGCCCGCTTAAGCCGTTAGAATTGGTGGTGGTTTTGGTGGTGAAACAACTAAATAGCGACGACGGTATAGCCTTTCCGGTTGGGGCTATTAGCTATCACAATGTTAATCAAGGCATCATAAGCTTCGATCACCTCTTTTTTATTCAAATCTTTTTAATATCTGGTATAATTAAAACAAAAGGAGATCGATATGGCACCTTATCAAGCCACTGCAGAAATTTTTATGACCGCATTTAAAGCGTTGCCTGCTAGAGAACGCAGCACCTTTCTTTCAAGATTGCTTCAGGATAATTCTTTACGTGAAGACATTATGGATATCGCGGTTGCTTCTAAGCGTAGCCATGAAAAAACTAAACCGTTTCGTGGGTTTCTTAAAACAATTGGTAAAGCCTAGCTGATGAAATATACCGTTGAGATCACTTCCAGCGCTCAGCGTCAATTCAAGAAATTTCCGGGAGCCATTCAGGATCAACTTATTTCTAAAATCCTTGCCTTAGAAGACAATCCCCGTCCTTCAGGTGTTAAAAAGCTTCAAGTATTTGAATATTATAGAATCCGGATTGGAGATTACAGAGTTGTTTATTCCATAAACGATAAAGTTCATCTGGTCAAAGTTTTAGATTTAGGTCACCGCAAAGATATTTACCGTTAGAATTGGTGGTGGTTTTGGTGGTGAAACCACTAATCAGCGACGACACCGCCCACATTCCGGTTGGGGCTACCAAAGCATTCCCTTGATTTAAAATCCAATTACCTAACAATATCTATTCTTTGTATACTTGTTGGGCAATTCGTTTTAAAAACCGGGACACATTGACTTTTTTTGAAATGCCTATTTAAAGAAAGTCAATGTGTCCCGGTTTTTTAGCCTCAGTTCATGAAATAGCTTGTCAAAATATGGGGGGGGGTAGAATACAAACGTAACTAGATAATTTATATATAGAATATTACGATCGAAGGGAGCGTCGTGGAAAATTGCAGGGTTTTGATTATTGAGGATGACGAGAGCGCTAGAAATAAATTAGCCATAGAAATTAAAAAGGAAGGGTTCGTCGCACTGACTGCTGAAAATGGCCGGATAGGGATGGAACTTTTTGATAAAGAACTTCCTCATGTCGTTCTCAGTGATTTGAAAATGCCGGAGATGAGCGGCATGGAAGTTTTAAAGAAGATCAAACTGGTATCGCCTGAAACGCCGTTTATTCTTATGTCATCTTATGGTGATATGGATACCGTCATGGAAGCTTTGAGAGAAGGGGCATTTGATTACATTAGAAAGCCAATAGATCTTGATTTGTTGATCCAAATTTTGCAACGGGCCAAGGAAGAGGCTGTTTAATAAATAGGAGGCCGCTATGTGTGGTTTGTGCTTAGTGATCGGTGCAGTTGTCGGAGGTAGCATAGCTTTTATAATAGGCAAATGCACCTGCCAGTTGAAATCCCAAAACGAACAGTCTTAAAAGCATTCCTTTATAGGACAAGAAAAAACCGGGATACAATGACTTTTTCTGAAAGGCTTATTTAAAGAAAGTTAATGTGTTCCGGTTTTTTAATTGTCTAAAAGTCAATTATAAATTTGTCTATTAATCAAACTCCAAAACTTGCTTTTGGGCCAAAATATGCTATATTTGAATCACCCTTAAGAAGAAAGCGATTTTTACAAGCCTGTTATTTTAATTACTTTTAAGCTTTCAATAAAAGGGAAATTCAATGATCAAACGTGTAATAGCTTCTTTTGTTTGTCTCATCTTTAGTTTTAGCAATCTTCAATATATACAAGCGCAAGATTTTAGCGTCAGTCAACTCCCTGTGCCCGGAACGATGATAGAGGAGTCTGCACCTTTTGCTCCGCTAGCATTAAAGGGGCTGATCGTTAATCCACAAAAGCCTTTGGAATTCCAATTCATTGTTGATACAGGCAAAGGCCCTCAGGACACTGCATCAGTCAAAGATCAAGCTAATCAACTGGTCAAATACTTTCTGGCAGGCCTAACCATTCCTGAAGGCGATCTATGGGTCAATCTAAGTCCTTATGAGAAGAATAGGATGGTCCCTGAGGCGCTTGGTCAAACAGATTTAGGCAGAGACTTATTGGCCCAAGACTATATTCTTAAGCAGTTGACCGCTTCCCTCATATATCCCGAGAAAGATTTAGGTAAAGAATTCTGGAGCAGGGTATACGCCAAAGCCCAAAAACAGTTCGGCACAACTAATGTCCCGGTCAATACCTTTAATAAGGTATGGATCCTGCCCGACCAAGCCCAAGTCTTTGAAAACGTCAATGCTGCTTATGTGACTAAATCAATGTTAAAGGTAATGCTAGATGAAGATTATTTAGCCAAGCAGAAACATCAAGCAACGCAATCGTCGAGCATTTCATCTCAAATCGTTCGCGAAATTATCATTCCGGAAATAACCAAGGAAGTCAACACCGGCAAGAACTTTGCTCCGTTACGCCAAATCTATCAAGCCCTTATCTTAGCCAAGTGGTACAAAGAAACCATCCAAAACGGCCTTTTAGATGCGCTGTACACCAATAAAAACAAAGTCGCCGGTGTCAATCTCAATGATCCGACGGTGAAAGAGCAGATTTATAACCGATATCTTCAAGCCTACAAAAAAGGCGCATTCAACTACATCAAAGAAGACCCAACACCCAATGGGCAAGTTGTTCTGAGAAAGTATTTTTCAGGGGGAATAAGCAGAATAGAGCCAGAGTATCTTGGCAGAACTCGTAATGCGGCCATGATTATTAGTGACGGTGGACAATTGTTCGATTTTACATTTGCGCTTTATGCAACTGGTGCTGCCGCTGTTTTAGGTGTAGCTGCTTGGGCAAGATCAAAAATACAAAAAGCAAAACAGGAAAAGATAGAACAAGTTAAAAGGAATGATGAAATAAGTAGATTAGCTATAGAAAAAAAATTGGCTGAGGAAAAAAGAGTAGAAGAATTAAGACAAACAGACCCTAAGGCATATGCTGATGAGTTAGCCTCTCAGTTGGAAATTGCAGGGGACTACGAATATAATAGTATTAGTGATAAACTTCATGACCTTGGCGATCTGAGAGGGGATGAAATTTATAAGGATTTTGGAGAAAGTAAATTTACTGGATACTATTCTCCGGGTTCGTATCAAGTTCCAATATTTGAATGGGAATCTGATTGGAAAAAAGTTAAACGTTCAGATGCTGCGATGCGGGGGGATCCTCGGGTTTATAATGAGCGGTTTCGTCAGGGGTTCTTGGAGAGGGTACAGGAGGGTAAAAGCGTATATGCGATGATCAAGCCTGATGGTCAGGAGGATACGAACACTATTCTTGAGATGCTAAAGAAACATTTCGATGTGGTCCAGGGGCCTAATGTAAAGATGTCCCCAGAAGATGTTGGGATTTTTTATGAAGTACACAAGGGCAGGCCTTTTTATCAAACCCTGATCAAATATATTTCAGAAGATGGATTAGTCACGCCACTCTTTTTAACACTTAAACCAGGAGAATCACAAACGGCGGTTGAACTGGTAAATGAAGTCAAGCAAAAAGTCCGTAGAGAATTTGTGCCTCAAGGTGAAGCGACCAAAAACAAGCTCCATGCATCAGATAGCTTGGCAGCAGCCATCACTGAAATTAATTTCATATTCAATTTCTTGGATACCACTTCCGCCACACAAAATGATACGGCGATGTTAGAGGAGAGCAATAACAAAAGAATTATAGTAACCAGTAAAGGCAAACTTACATTAAGAAAAGAATTAGAGGATTTGGTTAAAAGAGAACTGATAAGTCAACAGAATGAACATCTAAGAATTGGAGTGTCTAGTGCAGTTGTTTCCATTGATCAAAGAAGCGTGCAATCCTTATGGGATACTTTGCCTAAAATATATGACCTGATTGAAAAAACTTTAAAATCTTCTAGAGAATGGCCTGAAGCGTTATCGTTAATCAGATCGGCTTTAAAGTTTAATATAAACAGTGGTGTGTCTGGATATCCAGGTGATGGCGGGCAGGGTGACTATATCGATATTAGTGCAAATATCGATCAAGTCTTGCAATGGGTCAATAATCCAGAGTTGTTCCAACTAGCCTTAGAAAAAAGATTAAAGAACCCCGGGGATGGTAATGCTATTGAATTGGCGACAGGTAATGACTTGGGGACAGCTTTGTTAAAAGCGATCTTAAGCAGGGATAAAAAAGAAGTGCTCCGTTTGCTTATTAAAGGTGCTGACTCTAACACGAAAACTGCCGATGGAGTGTCGGCTTTGACTTTAGCCCGAATGGAAGGGGATAAAGACATTATTTCAATATTGATAGACGCTGATGCGAGTGACAATGCCATGTCCGGCCCAGCAGCATCACAAAAAGATGCGGCGATGCTCTTAAAATTAGGAGGGCCTCGATTAATGTTGCCTCCGAAGAAAATTGCGACAGGTGATATTGCTAAAGTCGTAGGTCGTTTGGGCAAGATATTTAATGATGAAAGTGAGTATTGGAAAGGAGGTTTTAATAGAATAAACCTAAGAGAAAATCCAACGGGACCACTGCCGCTCAAAACAATATATATTAATGGAGAAATCATTGAGGTATATCTTTTAAATTTTAGTCAGGAGAATTTTGAAAGTGAAATGACAGAAATCCTAAGTAAAGATAAAGGCGCTCAGTATGTATGGGAAGTCGAACAAGATCTTGTAAGCCCTAATGAATTTACGATATCTAGTAATAAGGCAAGCATTGAGATGGAACAGGTGAAGGACCGGCGCGTTTTTGAAAGAGTTCTTGAGGCTGTTGGTGTCGATAGTCTTGCTAAGTTAAAAAGAACAAAGACATATGTAGGGAAATTGCGAATTGAAGCTGTGTTGGGCAGCTCCAATCAAACTATGATATTAAGCTATAATGATGAGGGAAAAGAAATATCTGCACGGGAGGCCGAAACTCGGCTAGGTTTTGGAGATAATAGAAGCAGGCCGGGTCTGATAGAGTTTTCGAGTAAAAAAGATCCCAGTAAACGGGTTTTTGTTTTAAGAGAGGCTGATGCGGCAATGGCTCTTTCGGCAGTAACGGAGGCATCCAGGCTAAATAAAACTGAGTTAACCGAAAACGGCGGTATTGACTTTAATCAAATCAACGTCCTTAGAGGCGGCAAGAAGGTGCTTGTGCATTTTGACCCAGCTCAGCTTCGCGCCTTGGAGCAGCAGGGGAGCTTTCAAGGTTTCACGGCGGTCATCACAGGCATGGAACGCATTTCGAGTCCATTACCGTTGTTGGGGATAAAAACCGGGACACATTGACTTTTTCTGGAACGCCTTTTAGAAAAAAGTCAATGTGTCCCGGCTTCTTTAAGTAGAAGAGGGGGCGCAGGATGAGCCGTTGCCTCCGCAAACGCCGCAGATGTCGGTAGTTGCTGACCCACCGCAAACACCATTGCAATCCGTAGGTCCAAAGCATCCACACGAATCCCCCATGCAGGAAAGTGGGGCAGAGCACGACATTACACTGCCGCCGCATACACCACAAGCATCCGTCGTGGCTGGGCCGCCGCAAACGCCATTGCAATCTATAGGTACAAGGCAAGTACACGAATCACCCACGCAGTAGGACTTTTTGTCGTATTCCGCCTGACTGATGGCGCCTAATTGAAGAAGCATCTTTAGGTTTGAATAAGGATCGTATGGAGCCTGGGTCACCTTTTGACCGTTTTGAAAGTAAACGGCATTGAGAGTGTTGAAAAAACCGACCTTGTAAACCTGATAACTGATAGATCTAATTTGATTGGATAGGACAGGTTTTGATTTTAGCGTTGTTTGTAGTTCTTGCGGACTAATGTTGGGGTTATCTGCCAATGTGTTTTGAAAGAGCTTGGGTTCTATGCTGGCACAACCCATCGATGCAAAGAATATCACCAAAAGAAAAATCCATTTTATATCGTTCACTAGGCCCCCTTTTAAACTGTTCACTATGTTAGACAAAACAAAACGTGGGAAAGTTCCCCGGATTTAAAATTGTGATTGTTTGCAAATTATTCCATGATAGCATTATAATTATATGGCAGGTATGGTATCTAAAAAAGGGGGTTCTCTATGGCAACAGGCGCCTCGGGGAGTAAATCAAGGAATGTTTTTACAACAGCTAATAGGTTTCAGGTCAGGATAATCCTTCTTACGTTCCTGCCATCTACCTTGCTGTTTTTATTGTTTATCTGTATTGTCTTTGTTGCTAATCCCGCTTTTTCTGATGCGGCATTCCATACATCATTCGCTGGTATGGAAAAATTTATTTGTCAATTCCCATGGGTGATAGCCGTTCTGATGGCCATCATTCTTTTGCCTTCGATGATAGGGGCGTATGTTGTTTCACTCAATATGGTTGGCGCCTTCGGACGCATTATTTGTGAGTTGGATGAGATCATTGCCGGCCGTTCTCAAAAGAGCATTAATAGCCGTCCCGAGGACGGCCTCATGAACGATCTTTTAAAACGCATTAATGTTTTGATCCCGTATTTTGTGGAAAATAAGGATAAGAAGTAATATTCATTTCTGGCATCAAATTTATTAATTTTGTAGAAGGAGAGTAGCATGGAATATTGCAGGGTTTTGATTATTGAGGATGATGAAAGTGCAAGGACCCGCCTTGAGAGGGAGATTAAAAAAGAAGGGTTCGTTGTCCTTAGCGCTGAAAACGGACGGATCGGGGTGGAGATCCTTGAGAAAGAACATCCTGAGATCATCCTGAGTGATTTGAAAATGCCGGAAATGAGCGGCATGGAAGTTTTAAAAAAAGTTAAAGAGATTTCACCGGCGACACAGTTTATTTTAATGTCATCTTATGGCGACATGGATACCGTTATTGAAGCATTAAGGTTAGGCGCATTTGATTATATCAAAAAACCCATCGATCTTGACCTGTTGACCCAAATTCTAAGTAAGGCCAGGGATGAAGTTACCTAGCGATATCCTGCCCCCTGGTGTCTTTTTTAAGGAGATTTTTTAGCAGAATGGCGGCCATGCAGCCACGAGTAATTGCCGGGATAAATATCAGGGTCGAAGATAACAAAATACCCGTGCCAGATAATAATGCTCACACAGGCTAAAATAGCTTCGTAAGCGTGGACTGTTCGGATGACATCATAGAACCATTTGGGGAACAGGCTCAAGAACCACACTTCGCTAAACATTAAAACCCCGGTAAAGATCATCACCAGAGAGCCCCACAGCAAGGCCCAGTATTCCAATTTCTGAATGTAGCTGTAAACGCTAAGCCGTGGTTTATCTTTGCGCCAACCGAAATAGTAACGGAAACTTTGGAAAAATTGCACGAAATCCCGCTTTTTGAAACTTAAGGCCGCCAATTGCCATCGTCCTTTTTTGGTGAACAGTAAAAAGTAAATATGGTATAAGACCAAGCCACAGAAAACAATGGCCGTTCCTCGATGGCCCCAGCGCAGCCAACCATTGTGCCCGAAGAATTCGAAGGACCACCAGGTTTGAGGGAATTTGAGTGAGAATCCTGTGAACGCCAGGACGACAAAGGTCACCGCCAAAATAAAATGCTGCCAGCGTTCACTTAATCCCATCGTACTGGAATGGCCATGTTCCAGGGAATAACGGTAATAGGCCATGGCCTTCTTGGAAAAATCCAGGACATTGTGCAGCAAAAGAATGCCCGATACAAAAAAGATCAGAAAAAGATAAAAATTACGTACCAGATTATTGGCAGGATTGGTATCCAGTTTAAAGCTTCCATGGATCATTCCTTGAGACACCCTGGAGCCGATGCCCGGATGACATTGGCCGCAGGTTTTTTCTAAATTCTTGGGATTGATCGTCGATTGAGGGTCCGAAGAAGGAAGTATTTCATGCGCCCCGTGGCAGGAAGCGCAGTTGGCCGCAGTTACAGATCCCTGCTGAAGGGCCAGGCCGTGATAGCTTTGCATATAACTTTCCAGGACATTTGTCGAGAGGCTGTATTTGGCGTTAACACGCTGGGCTGAATGGCATTGCCCGCATGTTTGCGGGATATTGGCGGAAGAAACCTTTGAGGACGCACGTTTGACAGCATCGTTGTCGTGTTCTCCATGGCAATCAGTACAGACAGGCGTGTCCCTGCTGCCCGCAGCTAAGGCCTGCCCGTGGATTCCTTTTGAATATTCCGTATATTCCTTTTTGTGACATTGACCGCAGGTTTGGGGGATATTTGTCCAATATAATTTAGAGGACCTGTTATTGGCTTTGTTGATATCATGCGCCCCATGGCAATCACTGCAAACAGCGGCTTTTGTATCGGTCCCTTTTTGAAAGCTCAGACCATGCACACTAGCCAGATAAGTTTTACCTACCTTTGTTAAAAAGCTTAAGGCGCCGTCTTGCTTTTGATGGCAACTCGAACAGGTCGCAGGAATGTTTTTGCGGCTGACCGGCGAAGCAGGATCGTCGACGTCAACGATCGCATGAACAGGCCCATGGCAGTTGCTGCAAGAAGAGCTTAACGAATTTGTTTTGACCATGGCCTTGGCATGGTCGCTGTTAAGCCAAAGGGTGGTTTCTTTTTCGTGACAAGCGGCACAATTGACCTTTTGCAGTTTGTCGGCATGAGGGAGTTCTTTAATGTCTTTATGGCAATCAACGCAATCGAGCGTTTGGTGGACAGAGTTGTTAAAAGCCTTTTGGTCAACGACAGGGCCATTATCCGCATGGCAGGTAAGGCAATCCTGATTGGTGAGCTTAACAGGGGCAGGGAGAGCAGCCGGTGTTTGGGCACAGGCATTCATCAGGAGTAGTGAAAAAAATAAAATCCCTGAAAAGCCTATTTTGTATTTAATAAGCGACATTTCAAATTCCTTGAAGGGCTGAAAACCTGAAGGGGACTGTCCCCTGGAGCTCAAGGGGACAGTCCCCTTCAGCAGCTTCCATATTAAATAGGATACTTTCTTTTAAGAATGAATGTAATAGAGGAAAATACTTAATAAATTACGTAATACTACGTAGAATTGAGGCTAATTGGTTTTTCTTTAATATATATGCCATACTCTAAATGATATGTATTGGGCCCCATACTCCCAACGAAGGTCATTTAGAGGTCTGTTTTGCAGGCCGTGGCATTCTTTTGTCATTTTATTGGCTTTTTTAGTCAATTCCTTGGGCCCTATCCCGATGGCTCATGCAGATGATTTTTATCTGCCGGCACCCGGGGTGATGGTGCGGCTCAGCCCACCGCTTGATCCACCCATGCTTAAGGGGATAAAGGTTCATCCGGAAAATCCCTTCCGTTTCGATTTTATTTTAGACCAGGGAGATAGTGGAACTTCTTCCAAAACCGAAGCCACCCGGCTCATTAAATATTTCCTAGCCTCCTTGACCATCCCCGAAAAAGACTTGTGGGTCAATCTATCGCCGTATGAAAAAGATAGAATTATTCCTCAAAGTTTTGGATTAACTGAGATGGGCAGAGATTTACTCGCCGAAGATTATATGCTCAAGCAGATAACGGCAAGTTTGATCTATCCTGAGGATAAGATCGGCAAAAAATTTTGGAAGCGCATTTATGAAGAAGCCCAAGAAAGATTCGGCACAACCAATATCCCGGTCAATACATTTAACAAAGTCTGGATCGTCCCTGAAAAAGCTGTGGTCTATGAAAACGTCAAAACTGGTACGGCGTATATCGTGGAAGCCAAGTTAAAGGTGATGCTGGAGCAAGATTATTTGTCGCTGCAGAAACATATAACCGTACGCAGTGACGTGGCTTCAATTGGGTCTAATATCGTCAGAGAAGTTGTCATCCCCGAGCTTAACCGTGAAGTCAACGAAGACAAGAATTTTGCCCAATTGCGTCAAGTCTACAACTCTTTGATCTTGGCGACATGGTACAAGAAGAAAATCAAAGATAGTATTTTAGAACAAGTATATGCGGATAAAAATAAAGTAGCCGGTATAGGGCATAATCACAACGACGTTGAACTCATCTACCAGCGCTATCTCCAAGCCTTCAAAAAAGGCGCATACAACTATATCAAAGAAGAAGTCGATCCCTCAACTCAAGAGACAGTCCCTAGGAAATATTTTTCCGGTGGTACTGCCTTCACCAGTGCCGCCATGGTTTCAGCCCTTAGTTTTAATACAGATCCAGCGTCTATTTCTCAACCAGAAGCTTATCATTCAGAAGAGATAGATGTTAATTTATTGCCTGGTCAAGAGAATCGGGCGATGGCTGCGGTCAGGAGCCAGGCGCATAATGAAAGAGAATTAATATCAAATAAAATAAGACAATTCGAATGGGCTAAAGAGATAGGGGATATTTTGCAAGCCCCCCACGTATCACAAAGTGACCTTCGAACCCTGGGTAAACAGTTAAAACATACGGACTCCCTGGATCAAATCTTAGGTATTAGTCTGACGCCCGCTTACAAATCGTTATATGCAACGTATAAAGAAACGGTTTTTCAATATCAGGATTTTATAAGTGTTTTTCGATGGCCGGGAAGTACAAGTGATCAGCTTGGACTGAAGGATCTCAATGACGTCATAGACCAGGAGCAAGTTAATGTGATTATAAGATTGATCCGTGAGACGTTAAAAGAAAAAATGGATGAGCTGCGGCGCATTAAGGGCGCTGATCTGGGTAAAGAGGAGTTCCAGGAAGCCTTGCTTGGTATCACCCATGAACTAAGCAAGATCGTGACGGATAAATTGTCCGAGGATCCTTTCAAGACATCATTAAAACAAAGGAACATCCCTTTGGTAGATAAAGGCAAAGAGCTTTTTAGGATCGATGTGGGGACAAGTCAACTGGAGATTGACCCGCAAGCCAGCGACGAAGAAATGGCCCGTTCTCGAGTTTTGGCTGTGATAAATGCGGGAATTGCCATTGTCATGAATCAGTCGAGGTCCGTTGAAGAAGGATCGGGCAGTATAATCTTTGATCAGGGAGAATTTGATAAAAAGAAACAAGAATGGAAGTCCCTAATGCTCAAATTAGATGCATTGCCCCTATGGGCGGAGCATCAGAATACATTTGTTCTGCAGGAAGATATTGTAAAAGTATTGAGAAAGAGAATTGATTGGAAAAAATTGCCCGTTGGATTACAAGAGAGGCTTGGAGGGGAAACCGATGGGGAAAAGAATTATGCAGACCTTAATCGCTATTTTGTCCTGACAGGACTTGTTGATTATATTAAACAATGGCAGGTTGACTTTCAGGCAGCAAGGCTGCGTAGTCAGAAGATCAAAGAAGTTATGGAAGGTCTTGAAGCTGTCGCCCAACGTATGGATAGTACGTCTAAGAAAAATGTGCAAAATGATCAATATTTAAGAGTGCTTTTATCCGATGCACGACAAATTATCGCCCAGGATCCGAGATTTTTAGAAGCAGATTCTGAGCTTTCTCTTTTTTCTCAGGTATCCAAAGCCAGAAATCCCGGTTTTATCATGGTTGATATTATTAATATGGGAGGTCAGAATTTCCGGGAATTTGAAGTTTTAATGAAAAAGATTTCTGAAACAGACGATAGGGATGAGATTGACCGACTTTTAATGACCGCGGCTGACAAGGTAACGATTGATTTTCAAAGAAAGCTAAGCGAGGTCAAGAGTTTATTGCGTCGTAAACATATTGATCTGATAGGCATTAAAATGGGGGGGGATGAAATAACGGTGGTGGTCAGTGAATACCGCAGAATAACTCCTCAATTGTTGATAGAAATTAAGAAAATTACAAGCGGCAGGGTGTATGGGACACAAGGTATTGTGAACGCAAAAAAGAATTTTAAGAAACGAGAGCGAGTGACATTTAATAAACGTGATAGAAAAGCAGGAGATAGTGAGCTTTTGCTTGGTGACACTGCCCCCAACTGGCTTGCCTGGGCCAAAATGTTATTATCGTTGGATCACGGGATCAATCTTCTTAAGAGTATGGAATATTTCGGAAAAGGGGATGTTGTTTTAATGGGGGATAAAAAGGGTCGTCTCAAGACCATCTCTTCTAACAGTCAGGCCATGATCTCAGTTAAAAGATCATTGCACGTAGCGGTGAATGCGGATGGGTTGAGGACGGGACTTAGGAGCAAATATTTTAGAAAAGACCTGGAAGCGTTGATAAAGGATCCCAACGTAAAGAATTTAGTCATTGCAGAAACGTGGCATCCCTGGGGCGCTCAGATCGTTTTCTTCGGGAATTTTGTATGGTCAGTGCTTAAGCAATGGCCCCATTTGGAGTCTGTCTATGTGATCACAGAGCATCCGGAAATTGTCAGATGGATGAGCCCTAAGATACGGGTTTTTCCATCGGTTGAAGAGGCTGTTTTCCCGGCGGGAACAAGATTCGATGCCATTTTAAACCTTGGCCAGGAGGATATTGCTGAAACGATCAAGCATAAGATCACCAACCCTGAGACGGCCTTAAGTCTTTCAGGGCTTAACAGTATTTTTTATTCTATTTTAGGGACGGATGACATAGCGCGGGAAGTGGCGCGTAAGAATTTAAGAAGATATTTTCCGGCGGCAGCAGTAGCCCCTTTAGATAGGCCTTTAATAAAGTTCAACAGAGCATCTAGTCCTGATGTCATTTTTGTCAATCCCCATGGAGTAACAAATAAAGATGAAAATCATAACGGAGAATCTTCTCAGCGATGGGCTGACCTTATTGATCAATTATTGCGCAATGGGTATAAAGTGGCCCTTAATGAAGGCGGAGTGATCGACGAGCCTCTTACAAATGAAATTCGTCAAAAGGTCGGTGAAAACAATAATTTTGTAGTCCCTAAATTGGGAAGCACAGAAGAGCTGGTTAATTATATGGCAGAACATGCCCGTGCTGTAGTGACCCAGGATTCAGGCCCGCTGCATGCTGCCTATGAATTGTTAGGAGTGCCGACGGTTGTAGTAACAACAGCAAACACAAGATGGGTCCCGTCAGAAGAGGCAGGGCGATTGGGACGTCTTCAGAAGACAGAGTTCATGGAAGAAAATGGAGCGCAAGAGGCTTTTAAAAAATTGGAAGAGTTACTGGCGCCGGTGAGCAAGGCCATGGAAGTCAAGGAGGAGCCGCTCAGAGGCGGTATTGATCTGACCCCGGCTAAGATGAACTTACAAACGAAGATAGATGCGGCCCAGGGTGGCCCGGGGATCAAATTTCACCTTGACCCGGCCCTGCTGGAGCAATTGCAAAGCGCTCCCGGCTTTGTCCCTGTGATCATTGATATGCATCCCGTCACGGACATCCGGTTATTTTTGGGGATAAAAGAAGCATCAATTATTCAAAAAACGTAATATAATGAAAAGATATAACAGATGCGTATATACACGAAAATAATTATCCTATCCTTGAGCCTGTCGATCATTCCCTTGATCCTTGTGGCAGGTATATTCCTATATAATACCCAAAAAGAATTAAAAGGCGAGATCTACGACCGTCTTAATGCGGTCTCAGTCCTTAAGAAAAACAAGCTGGAAACCTTCTTTAATTCCAGAAAAGAAGATCTAAGGGCCATCCAGGGATTTTCAGATGTTGAAATAAACCTTCCGACCTTGCAGGAATTCGACCGCGACCGCTATAGTTTCGCCTATTCTAAAGCAAAACTCCAATTAGATGACCAGCTTAGGGCGTTCATGAATTCATACGCGTATGCGGATATTCTGCTTTTGAATAAAAAAGGAAAAATCGTATTTGTTGCAAACACCGTTCATGCCGAAGCGTATCTGGACAGGTTCATGTTCAACGACACCGTGCTCAATAAGGCTAAGACCAGCATCTATACCAGCGGCCCCGTGGTTACCAAGGATTGGAAATATCCTTATGTTTTGTATATGGTTTACCAAGCAGAGGATACAGAGGGAAAATTTGCCGGATATATTGTTTTGCAAGTGGATATGAAGGTTATATATGATTTCATATCAGATAACACGGGACTGGGCAGTACAGGCGAGACGTTCTTGCTTAAAAAAGATCCCAACAATGAATTCTTATTCATCAGCCCTCTTTTGTATGATTACCGGGCTATCTTGAACAAGAAAGCCTCTCATGCTTTCAGGCCGCCATCCGTCGATAATAAAATAAATGAGGGCGTTGATTATCGGGGGAATAAGGTATTGGCGGTATGGCAGAGCCTTCCCTCCTTAAATTGGGAATTAGTCACCAAGATCGATAAACAAGAGGTCTTTGCCTCTATCAGCAATATCCGTACCTTATTTTTCGCCATTTGTCTTTTGATCTTCATTATTATTGTTTTGGGGTCTGTATTTTTTGCTGAGGTCATTTTAGACCCGATCCAGGAATTGCAGGCAATGACCATCCATGACCCGTTAACGGGCGTCTTAAACCGCAGAGGCCTGCAGGATGTATTATTAAAAACATTCACCATGGTCCAGCGCATGGGCATCACGGTACAGGTTTTGCTTTTGGACCTGGATAATTTTAAACAGATCAACGATCGTTACGGCCACGGTATGGGAGATGCCATGATCGTTGCTGTTGCGGAAAAAATAAAGCAGACGGTCCGTCAGACGGATTATATCGCAAGGGTGGGTGGGGATGAATTCATGGTGCTTCTGCTTGACAGCAGGGAAGGGGATGCGGTCAGGGTCGCGGACAAGATCCGTATGGCCATAGCCCAGACTTCGGCGAGAGGAGCCATCGGAGATAATGTTAAAACAACCTGCAGCATAGGTGTCGTGCCTCTGGGGGACAAACCCGTCGCCATCGATGGTTTGCTGCAGCAATTGCATCTGTCCCTGCATTTATGTAAGAGCGAAGGCAAGAACCGCATTGCTTATCAGGGAGAGCAGGTCAAGAGCGATGTGAAAGATACCGACAGCACTTCCGGGTTAAAGAAGGTCCTGGCGGCCGGAGAGAAATTGTATGTTGCTTCCCAGCCGATCTTTGATCTTAAGAAAATGACGAAGATCGGTTATGAACTTCTCTCACGATTGGACTATGAAGGATACTCCTCTCCTGACGCATTCCTTCTTTTTGCCCGTAATGCCAATCTGCTGGGAGTTGTCGACTATGCCTGCTTGAAGACATGTTTGAGTGCGCTTAAGGATATCCCTGTTGCCAAGAGGATCTATATCAATATATTCCCCTCCACACTTACTGAAATATCAGTGGAGCGCCTGCTGCAGGATTTTGCATCCGTCGGGAAGAATATCGGTTTTTGTCTCGAGATCAATGAACAACAGATCTTAGGAGACCTGCGTTATTTGATCCCATCCGTCGCGAAGCTTAAGAATGCCGGGATCATGATCGCCCTTGATGATTATGGCTTTGGGCACAGTTCCATTGAAACCCTGATCCTTTTGGAACCGGATATCGTGAAGATCGACCGGAAGATCATCAACGGCATTTCAAAAGACGCAAGAAAATTCAACACTTTGAAGCGTCTTTTAAAAGTTATAGAGAGCTGCAAAGCCTCTGTGATCGCGGAAGGCATCGAGACCAAGGAGGACCTTGAGGTCTTGCGTAATCTGGGAGTGAGCTGCGGGCAGGGTTTTTATCTGGGCAAGCCGGAAACACCCACCTATTTAATTTGACGGTCATTCATATTTGTAAATCCCAAACATTGATTGACTATTGCCGTAATTAGATTTATTTTAATCTAGGACAATTGTCCTGGTTTAAAATTAAGCGGTCTATTTATCGAAGGAGATTCTGTGTGTAGGTCTTTATCGGAACGTCTGATCGTTCTAGTGATAAGTGCCTGTTTGTGCTCAACGGCGGATGCATCAACGATAGTTCTTCAATCGGGCCAAAAACTACAGGGGCAGATCATTGAACAAACAGAATTACGGGTCACCGTTGATATCCAAGGGGCCCCGTATACTTTTTATCTGGGGGAGATCGCTTCCATCGACGGAAGACCTGTAGAAATGCCCCGGGAGAAGGCCGTAGAAAGCGCCCTGGTGAAAGCGAAGAAACCGGTTGTGCCGAATTATCATGATCAAGAGACTTCTTTGATAAGATTCATGAACAAGAAGAATCCGCAAGGTCAATTGACTGATCAAACAGTTCCCTCACAGGAGACGTCTGTTACTTTGGCATCTTCAGCGGCGGTGAATAAATCAGTGGTCTCTACCCCTGACGGGGGGCTCATTGTTGTTGATAGTAATAAAATTATAAAATTCGATAAAAACCTGCAAATCGTCAAAGAAGTTGATCTGACAAAAGTTGCTTTGCCGGCAGTCATTGCGCCTGTGGCTGCTCCTCTGGCTACCCCGCTGCCTGCTGTTTCGTCAGCTCCGGCATCATCACCAGCGGGGCAATCAAATCCTCCAAAATTAAAAGATTTTCTGACCTCATTTTCCTCTAGCGCACAAAAATCATAGGATCTTGAATTTTAATACATAGACCGCAGCGGCTTTTTGATGTATACTAGCTTATCTTGAAAATCAAAGAGTTGGCCCTTCTTATAGAAGGGACTATTGAAGGTGATGACAACGTCGAAATTTCAGATTTAAGCGGCATTGAGTCTGCTCGGCAGGGGGACCTTACTTTTGCTGCCGACGAAGACAAGCTGGGACTCGCGGAAACAGGTCAAAGTGCCTGCGTATTAACGACGAAGACCTCAAGAAAATCCACCAAGACCCTGATCCGGGTCAATAATCCTAAACTCGCTTTTTTGATCGCCTATAACGCCTTCCACGAAAAGGTGTCCGGGGAATCGTTCCTTCATCCTTCTGCCGTCATTGCGGATTCTGTTGTTTTGGGGAAAAATGTTCACATCAATGCCCATGTGACTATTGAAGATAATGTTGTGATCGGGGACCATACGACGATCGAAAGCGGTGTCGTGATCAAAAAGAACTGCAAATTAGGCGAGCATTGCCATATTCAGCCTAATGTCGTGCTATATGAAAGCACTATTTTGAAGAACAAGGTTGTTTTACATAGCGGGGTGATCGTTGGGTCAGACGGTTTTGGCTATGTCAGGGACCGGGACAATATCTATAAATTCCCGCAATTAGGGACGGTAGTCATAGAGGATGCGGTAGAGATAGGGGCCAACACGACCATTGACAGGGGTTCTTTAGGATGCACCGTGATAGGGGCAGGCACAAAAATTGATAATCTTTGCCATATCGCACATAATGTGAAAATAGGCAAGAATGTGATCATGGCGGCCCAATGCGGCATTGCCGGAAGTACGGTCATCGGGGATAATGTGACGATGAGCGGACATGTGGCGGTCATTGATAATGTTACGATCGGTCAAAATGTTAGGATCGGAGGCCAAAGCGGCATCATTGGCGATATTAAGGAAAATACCGCTATTTGGGGTTCGCCGGCCCGTGATGTTAGGCAGACCAAGAGACAGATGGCAGTGCTTGCGTGGCTTACCAAGAATTACGATGTTTTATTAAAAATAATAAAAGAAAAAAAAGATAAGGGTCAAGGTGTGTCATGAGTATTGAAACAGAAATAGATGTTTGCATTACTAAGTGCGGCAAAGGCTATAGGGAATGGTATGTGGGAGTTGCTGCTAACCCTGGTCAACGGTTATTTGAAGGACACAATGTTTCCCAAGAAGGCGGGGCATGGATATATAAGGATGCAGGCTCGGCATCTATGGCCAAAGAAATTGAAGCTATTTTTCATAAGAAAGGCTGTAAGGGTGGATCAGGAGCAAAAGATAGCCCGCATTTTGTATATGCTTACAGAATGACGCGAACAACGCGTGGTATATGATCCAAGAGCTGCTCATCCGTAATCGTCCGATCGTACCGTTTAGATTTAAGAGATATTTTGAAGCCCAAAATAGAAAAATACGGGTTTTTGGTCAATGTGAAATAACGGGCAAGATTTTTGAATTATATATTCCTACGGAAGAGTTTTTTGTTTTCACTCAAGGGTTTAAGAATACTGATGAAGCCCTCAAGAGCTTAACTAAGGAAGAACGAGACTTTATTTCTAAAGGAATTTCCCCGGAAGGGCAAAAATCCTCCAATCTCCAGTAAGGCTCCCCGCCTTGACACTCATCGTCGTGGATGGTATACTTCCCAGATGGTAACGCAGTAAATAGTTATAGCATTTGTTTATAGTTTATTTATACAAGTTAATAAATTGCAATGGTTTACGACTATATGAAAAAGACCCTTCTGACCCTCATTTTTTGCCTATCTGTTGTTGGGGTATCATTTGCCCAAAATAACATGGAAGGGATGAAACTTTTAACCATTAATGCCATGCTGCAATATGGCCAGAAGCTTTATGATCGCGGGGATTTTGGTAATGCTTACGCTGTTTTTAATCATGTTTTGACCTATGATGCTCATCAACCAAAAGCATTGAAATATCTTAAGGAGATGGGATTTAATCAGGAGCAGGAAAGCGCGCCTGTGCTTGTAATACCGCAGAATCAAGTGGTCAAGCCAGTGGATGTTGGGGACTCAGAGAGTTTGAAGCAGGCCATTGATGCCAAAAAACAGTCAATAGAGAAATTACGAGTTCAAATAATGCAAATGCGGGCAGACCTTGCCGCTCAATCTATGGAAAAATAGATCAAAAGGATGTGTATATGATCAGGAAATTTGCTACAGGACTTTTAATATTTTGTTTTGGCCTATCTAGTGCCAATGTTGTACTGGCGACCGAAGTTGTCGCTGCCGGTCCGATCATTGTCCAGCCTCCTGATCTGCAGGCAGTAAACCAGCAGATGGTTGCTTATGATAGGGAAAATCAGGACCAGGAATCGGTGATCAAAGGGCTTATAGATCAAAATCAAAGACTGACCAATACAGCCATGGCCCAACAACAAGATGCCGCGCTTGAGAAAATCTTTGCCAATGACAGGAAAGTTTCTCCCCGGTATAGAGATTTAGTCAATTTGACAGAAAATGTCGATGAAGTAAAAGGCGTCGGGCAGACTTTGGAATTAAGACGCGATGTGATCGAAGAGAAATATAAAATATTGAACGATCTTAAGGATGAAATGACGGCCTTGAATGATAAGCTCAGTACCCAAGCGGCAAGTCAGAATTTTGAGGAGATGAACCATCAGCAAGTCGACAGGATCCAGGCACTCACGCAAAAATTGGAAGACATGAACCAAAGAATTGCCCAGTACGACCTGGCCCTGGCCCAGAAAGACCGACAAATTGTCCAATTAGAGAATAATTTAGCTACACTTCAAAACCAGGCCGCGATCCAGGGTGAAATTATTAAAGAGCAGAAGAACCAAATAGAAATTCTGCAAGAGAATACCAAGGGCCATTCTGTTATCTCAACAAATAACGTGGCATTGCCGGCAATACCTTCTAATATTGTGAGCAGCTCTAATAATCATCAACCGTCCCCGCTTATAGCAGGGCAGGTCCCGCCTATTGCGGGGCAGGCAGCTTCAGGCGAATTGGCCCGTCTTCAAGGGATGGTTTATTCTCAAGAAGAGATCATCAAGCAACAGGCGGACCAGATTGCTATTTTGAAATCGCAGACTACTAATGTTCCTTTATCTCAGGCAGGGAACAATATGTCCCTGCCCCCGATCATTGTCAATGCTTCCAATGCAGGCAATACAGCCAATACAGCATCGGGTGAAAGGGAAGCAAAGCTCATTGATTCCATCCGTTGGCTCAATCAGGTTTTGGCCGTGACTAAGAGCAAAGCAGAGTATTATCAATTAACCGCCCAGCAGGAACAGATGAAGGTGCGGCAATATCAAGGTGAGGTGCAGAACATCAAGGATGATTTTGCACGGCGCATGCAGGAATACAGTCAATTTGAGGGGGCGTTTGCTTCTTTAAAAAACCAGCTTCAGGATAAAGATGACCAGATCGTCAAGATGAGAACAGATATTCAGGGCATACTGCAGGCCCAGGCGAATAAAGAGATCTTTAAGCATCACATCGACGATCGTGTCCAGTTGGCCCGTGAGTTGATCGGTTTACAAGAGCAGGAAGCATCTTTGTTGAACGAGAAAAGCGATATCGAAGCCCAATACAATACCATCTTTGAGCGGCATGCCATAGAGATCGAGAACAAGATCAAAAGTTTATTGGTCACTCATCAGATCCAAACGACCATCGTGCAGAATCATATCGAGGAATTGAAAAGTGAATTAGCCCAAAAAGATGAACAAATCGCCGCGGTAAATAAAGAATTAGAGAACAAGATCGCCGATGAGAAAAACCAAAGCGTGCTTGTCGACCAGATCCAGGACTTAAAGGCCCAGATCCAGGATAAAGATAATCAGATCACCTCCATGAAGGCAGAGGTCCAGTCCGGTCAAGATACACAGGCCCAGGCAGATACCTTAAGGCAGCAAGTAAGGGCAGAACAAGATAAAGAGAATTTATTAAAGCAGCAGCTGGATAGCAAGACTGCTGAATCCAATAGAATGACCTTGGTGCTACAGGACTATCAGAAAAAATTGGAATTCAAGGACAGTGCTTACAATGAGCAATTATCAGAAGTGCTGTCTCTTAAGAAATACCGGGCCCAGGTGGAAAAGAAAATTGCCGATCTGAGCCTTGAACTGCAGACCAAGGATTTGAATCTTTCCATGGAGCAACAGAAGGCCGCGGATGAGAAGATCAATGAGTATCAGGAAAAGATTGACGGATTACAGGCGACCAACGTCAGCCAGTTGGAGGTAGTAAAGAATTTGAAGACCGAATTGGCCCTGGCGCGTGAACAGCTCGTGGGAATGCCCAGCAACGACGAGATCGAATTCTTGAGAGCAGGGCTTAAGAAAGCCACCCTGCAGTTAAAACAAAGGGATGTGGCGTTTGTTGAGATTAAAGCCAATGCCGAGGAATATGCAAAGACATTCAAAGAACAAACCCGGGGATTCCAAAGCCTGAAGGACCAATTGCTCAATGCTCAACAGGAGTTAGGGCGCAGGGATGAAGATTTGAAATATAAAGACTTGGCGATCACCCGTCTTAAAGTCATTTCTAAGACCAGAGAGAAGAGCTTCCAAGGTAGCATCGCGGCATTAAAGAATGATCTGGATCAGGAAAAAAGTCAGTTGGATCTGTTAAAGGACGAATTGAGCAATAAGGTGTCGCAAGGAACAAATCAGGGAGGATTAGAGGCCCAGATCCAGGGATTAAAGGATAAATTACGCGATGCACAAGATCAGATCGATCGCAAGAGTGAAGATTTAAAATATAAAGACATGGCCATAGCCCGTCTTAAAGAACGCGCTCCCGTTAATAATAAGGGTGATCTGCAAGTTCAGGTGGCGGTTTTAACGCAGAAACTCGACGCTGATGAGAAGAAGCTTCAGGGCAAGCCTCATGATAAGGCAGAGGTTTTGCAAGAACAATTAGAGATCGCCAATGAACAAATCAGGGGACTTCGGAAACAATTGGATCAGTTTGAGTCCTTCTACAGGGTAGATCCCGCAGGAGCAAAACTGAAACAGGCCTTGACAAAAATTGATGAACAGGGCCGGATGATCAATGCGCTGGTCCAGAAATTGCAGGATGCCGGGCAGAGCGCTGATGTTACAAAGAATGCCGGCAAGTCATAGTTCCCTTCTTTTTGTCTTGGCTTCCCTTCGTCTTTTTGTTAAATTAGATCCATGTTGAGAATTTCGTGCGCTATTTTCCTTTGCGCTTTCATATTGCTGCGGCCCTTTATGATGCAGGCCACAGGATTGTGGTATCCCTTCGACGATCACAATTATTTTGCCCAGTCCTCGGTACTGGCCTTCGGGCAATTCCCTTCCTATAAAAACGAAGCATATATCGGTGATGACAAGGCCCCCATGCATTCCATAGGCCCGGGGATCCTTGCCGCGCCATTTGTGTTTATTTTTTCATTGATCGACAGGGCCCAGGGTTCCGATATAGCAGAAAAACGGACCGAACAGAATGTCACAGGAAGCTGGTCCCAATTCGGCTTTGTGTTTTCCAGTGTATTTTATTTTTGCCTGGCCTGTGCGTTATTGTACAGGATGTTGAGCCTCATGGTCGGCCCTTCGATCGCTGCCTGGGCGGTGATCTTGATGGTTATCTGCCAGGGAATGCCGCTTTTTGCCTTTCGACGCCCGATCTTTAGCCATGTGGCGGAGTTTACTTTACAAAGCATTTTTGTCTGTCTTTTTTTTAAGAATGAAATGTCCTCGGGGAAGTATATTAAACGATGGTGGGCCTATGGATTGATAGGCATTGGGGCGGCACTTATCTATTTGATCAGGTACAACAATATTCTATTCGCGATCTCATGGCCCCTAATTCTTATTTTCAGGGGTTTTAAATGGGAAAAAAGAAATCTTTTTATCGGGCCGTTATTGTTCACGTTTGTCCCTTTTGCGGCGTTCATCGGTATTTTCAAAATATGGCCTCAAATTTACAATAACTATTCCCCGTATGGGAACCCGATGAATTACCTGACAGTACATGCTTCCGGCCAGGATATTCTGAAGTGGATCGTGCATATATTCATCGGAACTGACTGGGGATTGGTTTTCACAGCCCCTCTATTGCTTGTCGGTATTTTAAGTCTGATATTTCTAAATGAACCCTGGAAAAAACGTTTTGTCATCGCATGCCTTCCGCTGCTTCTCAATTTTTATATTGTTATTATTTTCGGCGGTCAGGGCGGCTGGTACGGTTATAGGTATTTAATTGCTTCAGCGTTTCCATTATTCGTATTCCCTTTGGCTTTTTTACTTAAGCGCCTCTACACCCAAGGATGGTGGCCGTGGAAACTGAGATTTGTTTTGTTGGCCATTTTGCCGGTCTTGTCCATGTGGTGTTTTGAAGGAAGGAATACTAATTTATCGGTCATCCCTCAATTTTTAGGACGTGCGGATTATAGCCATGCCACCTATCAATTGGCTGTTTGGCAGACCCTGGTCAATCCTAAAGAATTTTTCTTTGCCTTTTTTCAGGGAGGCGTTATTTATTTCACTTATCTTTTTTATAAGATATGTTTCTTGCTGAAGTTGCCCATGCAGGTGAGTTTGAATTACGATGATCCTATATTTCAGATCCAAACCATGGCCATAACAATCCCATTTGATCTAAAAACCCTTATTCGGGTATTTCTTATCTATTCAATCCCTTTCCTTACAGGGTGGGTTTTTAGTAAGAAATCCCCTAAAGTCCTATAATCAAACGTTTTAGCGGCTTATTCCACGCATAAATTCCCAAGATAATAAGGCAAAATAATCAGAATATTTCTTCCATAGCCAAAAGATAAGCTCATAATAGGGATTAATATGGAGTAAGATAATATAAAAAGTATTAATATGGAGCAATACGGAGTAATTCTGAAAAAAGATGGACGGAATAAGTAATTTTCTAACAATTCGTGAAGTTGCACAGAAACTCGACATTAGTGAAGAGTCTGTCCGCGACTTGATCAAGGCCAAGCAATTAAGGGCGGTCAAGATCAGTCAATGGCGGATAAACCCCATTGATTTAGAAGTTTTTATTAAAAGCAGGATGAATTTTTAATCAGGAGTAAACGGAAAATAGATGGACGGGATAAGTAATTTTTTAACAATTCGTGAAGTGGCACATAAACTCGACATCAGTGAAGAGTCTGTACGCGACTTGATCAAAGCCAAACAATTGAGGGCGGTCAAGATCAGTCAATGGCGGATAAATCCCGTTGATCTGGAATTGTTTATTAAAAGCAGGATGAATTTTTAATTGAGATGAAAAGAACAATCTTACAATGGGTGAGGGGAATGTCGAAAATGGTGATAATCGCCATTTTTGTCAGCATCCTTTCTGTGCCTGCACGCGCTACCTATGTGCCCTTTAATACCAAGGTCAACATGAACATCGGTATCGGGACCAGCTCTCCGGGGAGCAATTTGTCAGTGCTCGGATCGGAAAGTCTAGGGGCCTATGCGACCAATGCGGCACCGGCGGGGGGGATCATTGCTTCCGGGAATGTCGGCATCGGCTCGTCGGTTCCCGGGCAATTGCTCGACGTGCAGGGGACGGTGAGGTCTTTGTATTTCTTGGGTAACGGGGCAGGGTTGACTAACGTAGCTGGTACAAATTATTGGAATTATACGGCGGCGGGCAATATTGGTGTTAGCACTACTCAAGCCGTTGGCATCGGAACTACCTTTGTCGGCGGGACGGGGGAAGCTGCGTTGTCCGTCATGAATGGCAACGTGGGGATAGGTACTTGGATGCCATCTGCTCCACTTTATGTTAATGGTAATGCGATCGTATATGGAGGGATAACTGCAGGGACAGCAACAAATGGAAATTCGGTATTCTCAACCGTTGGTAACGGTGGGGATATCCAACTTGGAACAGGGCAATTAGGAAGCAATTCCCTTGAAATGGTTAGAACAGATTTTCTAAAGAGTGGTGACTTTGCTATTAGGACGTTGGGCAGTTTAGAGATTTATACTGGTAACAGTACGACTGGAACCTCTCCCACTCCAGGCGGTTCATTGGTTCTTCAGCAGCTTGGTGGTAACGTTGGTATTGGTACCTTCATTCCGGGGGCACAATTAGATGTAGAAGGGACTCAGTATCCAAGCGTATTTTATGGGTATGGAACTGACAAAAATGTCGGCATAGGTTCTATACATCCCGGCCAGGCGTTGGATGTCATGGGTACGGTGCGGGCAACTGGCTTTATCATGACCGGCCAAACACCATTGGTCGGGTATGTTTTGACAGCCAGCGATACTAGTGGCGATGCGACATGGTCGTCGGCCGGAGGGATCGCAGGATGGACTGTTTCCGGAAGCAATGTCTACACCACGACGGCAACTAATAATGTCGGGATCGGGACCTCAGCCCCTCAAGGCGGGTTAATTATAATGAACGGTAATGTCGGAATTGGGACGTATGCGCCGCCGAGTCCTTTAGTTATTTCCGGCACTGGTCAATTGATGATGCTGGGAGACGCTTCAAGTACCATCGGCAATCAAATTTATACTAATTATGCGAATGGAAGATCATTCATTGGTTACAACGGGACTACTCAAAATATGGTCCTCCAGGCAGGGTCAGCGAAAGGTCTAGAGTTTAATGTAAACAATAATGTTTTTGGTTCCGGACAGGTAATGGTTATAAATACAAGCGGCAACGTGGGCGTCGGTACGACCACGCCACAAGGTGGATTCGTGGTGACCAACGGCAACGTGGGTATTGGCACATGGGTGCCGGGGGGATCGTTAGATGTCGAGGGAACTTCATCCGTTGCAATATTTGGTGGTAATGTTGGCATCGGGATCGCTCCCCCAACATATGCGCTTCAATTGAGATCTGGAACGAGCGCTGTGAATGGGATAGGATTTGGAACAGACACTGATTTGTATAGGGTTGCGGTCAATGTTTTAAAGACGGATAATTCCATGCAAGTAGGAGGGTCATTAGGGGTTTATGGAACAAACAATTCTAGCTTTGCTGGTAACGTAGGTATCGGTACGACTACCCCGCAAGGTGGACTTGTTGTTACCAACGGTAACGTGGGCATCGGCACTTGGGCGCCATTTCATTCTTTAGAAATAGATGGTGGAGATTTGCAAATTTCGCAAGGTCAACCTCTAAGATTCGGCCCAGCAGGTAAAAATGGTTCATCGGAAATTTTTGGGCAGGGAAATAATGCCTTTTCTGACTATCTTTCTTTTCAGACAGAATATCTCATTAGAATGTATATCAATGGGACCGGCAACGTCGGCATCGGTTCAGCAGCTCCGTCCGGTATTCTTGATGTCGAAGGCACAGTTAATCCAACTGTATTTAATGCTGTTTCCGGCGCATTAAATGTGGGCATAGGATCTTTTTCTCCCGGCCAGAAATTAGATGTCACGGGCACGGTGCGGGCTACGGCTTTTATTGGTAACGGGGCGGGACTGACTAACGTGACAGGTTCAAACTATTGGAATTATACTGCGGCAGGTAACATTGGTGTCAGCACCACCCAAGCCGTGGGTATCGGCACTACCTTTATCGGCGGGATAGGCGAAGCCGCGCTATCCGTTATGAATGGCAACGTGGGCATCGGCACGTGGATCCCCAATCAGGAATTTACTTTATTTGGAGGACAACTGCAGCTCACCGGCGGAGCAACAACCGTTTCTTCTGACTCCACATCATTGGTCATGCAGCAAACAGGGGATACCTATGGGACGACCAAACTGGTTCTTTTAAACAGGAACGGTGCCAACGGTGTGCAATTTGTTCAGGGCGGCACAGTGGATCTGGTAGATTTTTCGTTAGTTCCCGAAACTGCCGGCGCCCAAAAGAATGTCAGGGTTGAAAACAGATCAGGCTCTGAAGCTTTTAATTTGGGGCCTGAAGTCCAAATTGGTCACCCCGGGGCAAGCAGGGTGTTCGGTTTGATCGTTGAATCCAATGGAACAATCCTCAGTAATCCCTCCTCAGGTTATTTAGGATCAGACTTCTCTTTTATTCCGACGGTTGATAATAGCCTTGACATAGGTGCCAGCACGTATCGTTGGAGGAATTTGTACATAGCGGGGAACGTGGGCATCGGCTCGACAGCCCCCGGCCAAGCGCTGGACGTCACGGGTACGGTGCGGGCGACGGCGTTTATCGGTAACGGGTCAGGTTTGACCGGCGTCGGAGGGACAAATTACTGGAACTATACTGCAGCGGGCAATATCGGTGTCAGCACCACCCAATCAGTAGGCATCGGCACCACCTTTGTCGGCGGGACGGGCGAAGCTGCATTATCCGTTATGAACGGCACTGTGGGCATCGGCACGTGGGTCTCGGGTTCATCTCTTTTGTCGCTTAATGAAGGTTCAATATCCTCTACTATGTCTAGTATTGGTGTAAGTAATAATGGTAGTAGTTCTGGTGGTTCTGCTAACGCTACTTTTTATGGTGTTTATAATACTTTTAATGAAACAGGAAATTCAAATAGTATGTCCGCATACGGGGCTTACAATTCTCTTCAATTTGCCGCATATACCAATACGGGTAGCCTTTTTGGAATGTATAATAGTTTAAGTACTTTTAACGGCGATAGTCATCCGCATGGTCTCTATGGTGTGAAAACAGATATTACAACTTATAATACCGGTGAGGATACAGGGTATGGCGACTACATTGATAGTAATAGCTCAACTGCTGGTGGTGTGCAGTATGGGTTGTATGTTGATTTTACCCATGGCACAGGCTTTAGCGGTTATCCGGCCATTCTTTTAGGCGGTAATGTTGGAATTGGTACGACCACTCCGCAGGGCGGCTTCGTCGTCACTAACGGTAATGTCGGCATCGGCACATGGGCGCCGGGGGCTACATTAGAAGTTAATGGAAATATAAATTTAACTTATACAGGATCGAGGATTATTCAAGTGAATACACCGTCAAGTGGTAATGGTTATGGTTATAACATGAGTATTTTTGCAGGCAATGGCTATGATTTTGCATCACCGTCCGCCCAAAATGGTGGCAATTTATTTATAGCAGGAGGGGCTAAGGTTTTTACGGGTACGAATGGAAATGTAATTCTCGCCGATACTGGCACATCTGCGCTGGGAAATGTGGGTATAGGCACAATAACTCCTGCTTCAGAATTAACGATACTGGGAAATGTAGCAATAGGTAAGACAGCCGGAGATGCATATTTAACGACAACTGCGCCTTCCGGCGGGATGATAGTTGAAGGCAACGTGGGCATTGGTTCCTTGACCCCCGGCCAGGCATTGGACGTTACAGGGACGGTGAGGGCGACGGCGTTTGTTGGTAACGGGGCGGGATTGACCAACGTGGCGGGTACAAATTATTGGAATTATACGGCGGCAGGCAACATTGGTGTCAGCACTACCCAGGCTGTCGGGATCGGTACTGCCTTTGTCGGCGGGGCAGGCGAGGCTGCATTGAGTGTCATGAACGGCAACGTGGGTATCGGCACCTGGGCGCCAAGCACTCTTTTTCAAGTTAATGGTTCATCTCAAAATTTTAATATCGCTTCAAATGGCAATGTCGGTATTGGAACTACAAATCCAGAAGAAGCTTTAGAAGTAAGTCAAAATTTAGTTCGAGGAACTAATCTACGTATGTCCGATGATGCTAAGGCAGGCAATCAGTATGCGGAATTACAATTTAACTCTATCGGTGATAATTCTTTTAATTTAATGACTGGTTATACTGGTGGAACAGCAAATTATATTAGTTTTTCTCCAGCTAACAAGGAAGTAATGAGAGTTCAGCAAGGAGGCAACGTAGGTATTGGCACGACTCTTCCTACAGCATCATTCCAGGTCAATAATCTTTCCAATTCTCCTTTCACAGTTTCCTCTACTGGAAATGTTGGTGTTGGCACAAATGCAAACCAGGCGGCTTTGTCTGTTATGAATGGTAATGTAGGCATCGGCACCTGGGTGCCGGGTTCATCTTTTTTGGCTATTAATGCGGGATCGCCAGCCAGTACTTCGAGCGGCATAAGTATTAATGACAGTGGTGGTTCAAGTTCTAATTTTTATGGTCTGAATAACACATTAGTTGTGCCTGCTTGGCTTAGCTCGTATGGTGTTTACAACTCTATTTCTGTAAGTGGTTACTATGGTGGAAATATGTATGGCACATATAATGGTTTAAGTGATTATAGCGGGGATGGTCATGTTGAAACAGAATATGGTACTTATACGACAATGGAAGTCCGGGGATCGACAAATCATACAGCTTATGGAGAATACATTAATAATTCTGGAAGCGCCTCTCCTAGTATCGACTGGGGTGTGTATGTTGATTTAACTCAAGGCTCAGGCACTACCAATTATCCTGCTATTCTTTTGGGGGGTAATGTCGGCATCGGTACATCGACGCCGCAAGGTGGTCTCGTTGTGACCAACGGCAATGTAGGCATCGGCACGTGGGTGCCGGGGTATTTGCTGCAGGTCAACGGTTCAGAAACAGCGACGAGTATTAATTTTGCGCTGGCCGCCGCCGCCGGCACGTATACAGGCAACACTGTAACTCTTACTTCCAATGAAACTCAAGCCATTGGGGATGCTGTCCAGATAAATAGCAGTGGCAACGCCCATTTAGCTAAAGCTGATGTTATCGCTGATGCTTCAACTGTTGCGTTGGCTGTAACAGCTGTTACAGGTTCCGCTTCCAATACCTACCTTTTGCCGGGAGGCACATTACGATTGTCTTCTTCTCCGGGTTGGACGGTCGGAGGGCTGATCTATTTATCAACAACAGGGACAACAGGCAACACCTTGACCCAGACAGCGCCTTCATCGACGGGGAATGCAATCCAGATCTTAGGTGTAGCCATTAAGGCAGATACGATATTGTTTGAGCCAAGTTTAGTCCAGGTGGTGCATTCTTAATGGAAAGATTTTTATTGTTATTGAGGATCCTAAGTGTGAAGCAAGTTCAATTTTTATTGGTCTTTTTATTTTTTACAACTAATTTGTGGGCCGCTCCTTCTGCAGGATCTTCATATGATTGGAGGATATATGAAAATGCTTCGGGAGACCCGGCAACAGCTTATGCGGCTCAGAATTCAGCAGGGACCGTACTTACCAATTCTGATATAATCCGTATCCGTGTTGTCCTTGAAGGTTCCGGCGGCACACTTACTAATCTTCAAGTAAAATATTCAACCAATGACTCTACTTTTACGGCTTTGGGCTCAGGCAACGCTTGGAATTGGGCCACTTCACTGGGCGGAACAGATGGCGGTACTATAGCAGGATTATTGATAAGTGATGGTACCACTAAGGGAATTTATTGTAAAAGTGCAAGTGATTCCCCAACCCTAATAGGTAGTGATTATACTGAATATGATTTTGAAATTCAGCCAACAGCTACAGTTACAGCTTCAACATTATATTATTTTAGAGTTTATGAAAGCTCTGGTGCTTTGAGCCCCTCAGTATGAGGTTATACAGACGCTCAGATAAACACAACAACTCCGCCTCCGGTAATATCTCAAGTCTCTGGTGTGGCAGATGCTTCAATAAGCAGTGTATCAGGCGTTGCAAGGGCATCCATAAGTACGGTATCCGGAGTGCAGGGGCCATAATTAATTGGTAGATGATACCAATAATTACTTAAGCGATATAGATTTGGATATTTATATGTTTTTTAATCTTAACTTTTCAAAGAAAATTATTCCCCTGCTATTAATTCTCCTTTCCTTGGTTTTATCTTTAGTAATTGCTGAACTGGTCACAAAATTTATATATAAAAACCAATTGGGGATTAATACGGATGAAAGATCGATATTTTACCGTTACGATGAGAATTTAGGCTGGTTTCCTATAGCTGGAAGTGAAGGAATATATAATGTTAATCGTTCTGTGAAAATAAAACACAATAGTAAAGGATTCAGGGATTCAGAGCATTTAGTTAACGGTAAACCAAGTATTGTATTCTCAGGCGATTCATTTGTCTGGGGATTTGATGTTGAGGAAACAGAAAGATTTACGGAAAAAATCCAACAAGCCCTTCCTGGGTGGAATATCTACAATTTCGGAGTTAGCGGATATGGTACAGATCAGGAGTACCTATTGTTGAAATCTCAATGGGATTTTTATAGACCCAAAATATTCTTTCTAGTGTTTTGCACGGACAATGATGAAGATGACAATTCTTCGAATATGAGATACGGCGGATACTTTAAACCATATTTTATTGTTAAAGGAAATGATTTAGAATTAAAAGGGGTCCCTGTGCCACGTACAGAAAATTTCTTTTTTGGTGCTCACAAAATTCTGTCTAAATCTTATCTTGTAAGGCTTATTGTTAAAGCATATTTTAAGCGTTATGGTGCGCCAGTGGTGTTGGTGCCAAACCCTACTCAAGCAATAATTGTAAAAATGAATAAATTTGTTCGGGATAAAGGCTCGGTCTTTATTGTGGGGTTAGAAACCAGGCATCCAATTTTAGAAAAATTCTTTGAAAGTGAAAAGATCCCTTACGTGAATCTTGAGAATCCATACAGGTATCCAGTTTTTGGTCATTGGACTCCCGAAGGTCATAGATATGTAAGCAAGAAAATTCTCGAATTCTTGATTCAGAATAAATTTATAGTGGGCAATCCAAATCCCTCTTCCTATTGATGTGGTGAATATTAATTCACTTTATTTTCCAACGATAAAGATTTATTCTAAGTGGTTATGTTAAAAAAGATTGCCTTAGGTTTTATTGTATTAGTGGTATTGGCATTAAACATCCTGCATTTTTGGAAACTTGACACCATTCCCGCTGGTTATCAAGTCGATGAATTAGCTTCCGCTGTCACCATACAGTGTTTTGCCGAATCAGGATGTGATGCCGAACAAACACCGTGGCCGTTATTTGGCGCAATGCAATACGGCCAGGATAAACCACCGACGTATGTTTATCCGGGGATCTTTTGGGCTAAAGCATTTGGTTCAACAGTCCCAAGTTTACGGGCATACGGCGTTTTTGTATTCTTGATAGGTATATTGGGATTGTTCTTTTTGGCTAAACAATTTTTAGGCAAGTCTTTTGCTTTAGTAGTTGTTTTAGCGGCTTCTTGTTCACCTTGGACTTGGGTCGTCAACCGCGTTGCTCTTGAATCTAATTTTGCTCCGATCTTTGCAATCTGGGGCCTTTATTTTTTTTGGCGTTCCAATCTATTTTGGGATTGGGCGTTGGCTGGTTTTCTTTTTGCTTGTGCGATGTACTCCTATCCACCGGCAAGACTGCAAATCCCATTGATGATAGCAACATTAGGGGTGTATGAATGGGGCCGGCGTCCCATAAAGTGGCAATCTGTTTTAAGTATAGGTGCGGTGTTTATTTTGGCACTGTTACCGATGGTGGTAAAATATATACATGGTGCGCTAACCCGGCGTTTTGACGAGATAGGCGTTTTTAATAAAGATTATTTGTATGTTGTCGGCAAAACCGGAACCCCTTGGGATATCACGAGTATTTTCGTTCACAATTATTTGTTACACTTAAGTCCTAAATTTCTTTTTTTGACCGGCGACCCTACGTATTTGTATTCTACCAGGCATTTAGGGATTTTTAGCTGGCTTGACATTGCGGCTCTGATTATTCTAATAGTGTTTTTGATCTTAGCCTGCCTCCATCGGAGTTGGGGTGATAACCCTGTGATCAAACACCGCCGTTGGCTTTTATTTTTAGCAGCAAACTTCTTTATTGGGATCTTCCCGTCAGCATTGACCAATCAGGATTTGCCCAATGCTTTACGGATATGCGGTTCGTGGCCGTTTATGATGTTATTTACGGGTTTGATGTGGTGGTCTGCGGGCCAGTGCCTTATGGTTTTGTGGCCAGCGATAGCTTTGACAGGGATATTGTGCGGGGGGCTATTGATGTATCAATACTTTGCGATTTATCCTCAAGAAAGTAAGTTCTTTTTTGGTTCTTGGGCTAAAGACATAGCAGAGAGTTTGAAAACACCGGAAGACTGGAAGAATTTCTTAATCACCTTTCACCAACAGCAATATCATTGCCGTTATTTTCTGGCACATCAGTTAGGGATGACGTGTAAAGAAGCCAAAGATGAGTGGCAGCAAGCATCTGAGTATTTAAAGAAGCGGCCTTAAAGCATTTTTTAATTCAGTAGTGTCGCATTGAGGTGTATTTACCATACCCGCCCTTACGTATTATCCCATCCTGTCCAGAGACCTGTAGCCAACGGCTTCAGCAATATGCACGGCTTCGATGGATTCGTTGCCAGCTAAATCTGCAATCGTGCGGGCAACTTTGATGATCTTGTCATGCGCTCTCGCCGAGAATTTTAATTCTTCCATGGCATGGTATAGAATATTCTTAGCCTCTTTAGATAGCGTGCAAAAATTGCGCAGGTGTGAGCTTTCCATCTGAGCGTTGCACAACACGGGCAGGCCTTTGAATCGCTGCCATTGGGACTGTCTTGCCTTGGTGGTACGTTCTTTGATGGCAAAGGATGTTTCTTCCAGCGGAGCATCGACGAGCTCACGGGTTTTTAAGGGCAGCGCGTGCAGATGGATATCGATGCGGTCAAGAAGGGGGCCGGAAATTTTATGCCGGTATTTTTCGACTTGCAAAGCTGAGCAGCGGCAGATTTTTCCTTGCACATTTTTGTAACCGCAGGGGCAGGGATTCATCGCGGCAATAAGCATAAACCGGGTCGGGAAACGCAGGCTTCCTTTGGAACGTGCGACAGTGACGTATCCATCTTCTAAAGGCTGGCGCAAAACCTCCAGCACATGGCGGTTGAATTCCAGGAATTCATCCAGAAATAAAACGCCATTATGCGCGAGCGTCACTTCCCCGGGACGGGGACCGCTGCCACCACCTATGATGGCTATATCCGAGGCTGTATGATGAGGTGCCCGGAAAGGACGTTGGGTGATAATACCGTCGGAATTTTTAAGCAGGCCGGCGATGGAATGAATTTGGGTGGTCTGTAATACTTCGGCAGGCGTCATATCAGGCAAGATCGTGGGCAGGCGTTTGGCCAGCATGGTCTTTCCGCTGCCCGGAGCACCAATGAGGATCACATTATGTCCGCCGGCGGCTGCCACCTCAAGGCCCCGTTTGATGGATTGCTGGGCTTTTACTTCGCTAAAATCTAAACGGCTGGGGGGTGAGTTTTTAAGCAGTAGCTCAAAGTTTGTTTTTATAGGATTTAGTGACTGCGGATCCATTAAAAACGCCACGACTTCATTTAAATGCCGGGCAGGAAAAACAGGGCATCCGGCTAAGGCCGCTTCTTTGGCATTTTCATAAGGTACAATAAGTCCCTGGCATTGGCTTGCTTCTGCCGCCATAGCAATAGATAAAACACCTTGCACGGGCTGGATACGCCCATCTAGAGAAAGCTCACCTATAAAGGAATAGGGGCTTAAAGCCTTTAGGGGTATCAGATCTTGAGCGGCCAAGACACCCAGGGCGATGGCCAGATCGTAACATGGCCCTTGTTTTTTAGTGTCTGCGGGTGCTAAATTGATGGTTATTCTTTGGGCGGGAAACTCAAAACCGCTGTTTTTGATGGCCGCGCGTATGCGCTCACGGCTTTCTTTCACCGCATTGTCCGGAAGGCCAACCACAGTGATATTGGGGAGGCCTGGCGATATATCCGTTTCAATAGCAACAGGATAGGCTTCCAGGCCGCAAAGGCCAAACGAAGAAATTCGGGCTAGCATAAGGGATCCAGTATGTGTAAGGGGGTTAGAGG
>Ga0302320_10000255_pt1 | contig 123360 bp, 117 predicted proteins | sample Bog_T0_3_FD_202130 | JGI IMG/M metagenome (GOLD analysis project Ga0302320, IMG submission 202130) | Peat permafrost microbial communities from Stordalen Mire near Abisko, Sweden - Bog_T0_3 | ecosystem: Environmental > Terrestrial > Soil > Wetlands > Peat | place: Sweden: Abisko, Stordalen... | reverse complement strand
GGCATCCTGGTTCGGTACGCCAAGAAATCATGTAACTACCTGGGCCTCATCCAACTGGCCTGTTCGCTGCTGTGGTATCGCCGCCAACATCGTTATGAGCTTTTGAGATAATTTCTTAGTCCTTCGGCTTCCCGCCTCTTCCCCACAAAGCGACGGCGGCCAACACCATCCAAGGCAGCATGGCCGGCTCCCGATAACGCATCGAACTCACGAAAATCGAGTGGATCAGACTCAGATACACCGCGGGCAACCAACACATCAAATACGGCCAGCCGCGGCCGACCGTTCGCCAGACGCCTATTATTCCTAAAATCGCGATTGGCACATAGGTGAAAACGGCCAACAGTCGCACCGGCCAGGCGGAAAAATGGGACTCGTTCGGCCATATATTCCACATTCGCAAGAGCTTGATTCCCGCTAGCTGAACCACCTGACAGGGGTGGTCAATAGCCCATTGGATCGCCTCTCGCCGCAATCGCCGATCGATCAGGTATTCTGGTGAATCTACGGAAGCAGCACCCCTCCGCGCAAGCTCTTTCCGCTCGTCGCTCGCGGCCGTTTGCGCGACGCGCATATCGCTGGCCCCCGTTGCCTGGGGATTCAGGCCGTCGTAGAGACTGGCCCCAACCTGGAGGGTGGTAGGCACAAAATGATGCGTCACCACTGCGTTGCGGACCCACCACGGCAGCAGTGCCGCGACCGAGCCGCAGAGCACGCACGCGCCGACGCCCGCGCACCGCCAGGATCGCCCGGGCAGCAACAGACTCACCACGATGGCCAGTGGCGAGAACAACAGCCAACCGGGGCGGGTCAAGATTGCGCCGCCGCAGAGCACGCCCGCGCCCAGGGCCAGCGGCGCGGCGCGGCGGATCGTGGCCGTCTTCGTCGCGCGGACCCAGAGCGCCAATTGCGCCACCGACAGCGCGCAAAACGGGGCTTCGCTGAGCACGACCGAACTGATTGCGATCGCGCCCGGATAAAACGCGGCCAACACCGCCGCCCATCGTCCGACGCGATCGTCGAACAGTTCCCGCCCCAGCCACCACACGGCCGCCACGGCCAACGTGCCCAGCAAGGCGCTTTCCACCCGGCCCCAGAAGATGCTGGGCTCGCCCTGGGCAACCAGAAACAACGGAGCCAGCAGCAGTGGATAGCCGGGAGCGCGGAAGACCTGATCGGGGCCATACTGATACGGGCCGCCCAGGGCGATCGCCCGGCCGAGCGCCCAATAGCCGTCGCTGTCGCCGAAAAAGAACCGTTCGCCCAGCCGCCATTGCCATCCGCAGCAGGCGACCAGGCGGATGGCCAGGGCCGCGATCAAGATCAGCAACAGCGGCTTGAACTTCGTCGGATGCATCGGTTCCAACTTACGCCGCGGCCGCGGAGGCCGTCAAGCGCGCAGGCTATGATTTGGTGGCACGTCCGTGAGCGCAGCGAAGGGCGTGGCGCGCCGGCAATCCACGCCCATCGCTGCGCTCTGGGCGTGCCACCTGACCGGCCGCCGACAGTCAACCGTCCTCCGACACAGTTCGGGTTCCGCCAAGAACTCTTGCCACCGTCCGCCGCCCGGCGCGTGCTTTCCGGGGCTGCCGATGCTATGATCGGGAATTCTCCGTCCACGAGGTAATCATGACTGTTTCTCGATCGTTGCATTGCTTGACGCTCGCTCTGCTTCTGGCCCAATCCGCGATCGCCGTGCAAACGGTGCGCGTCGACGCGACTTCCGCCGCGCCGCGGTTGTTGGTCGACGGCCAGCCGGTGCGGGCGCGGATGTTCTGGGGCGCGCCGGGAACCCGGCCGATTCCGGCCGCTACCGCGGGCCAGGCGGTACGCTTCGAATTCCAGCCCACCACCGACGAGCCATCGCACGCCACGATGCATTTTCGCTTCGGGCCGTCTGCCGGCGATATTTACCTGGACGACATCCGCGTGGTCGATCTCGACACCCATCGCGACGTGCTGCCGCGTTGCGACTTCGAAAAGGGTGAAGCGTCGTTCCGCCGCGAGTGGATGGTCTGGCCGGCTGCCAAACCGCAGAATACGGTCGGCACGGTGAGCGTGGAAAAGGGGGTGGGCCGCGACGGTTCGGCCGGGCTGCACATTCACTTGCAGAATCCACCCAGCGGCGTTTGGCCCGACTTCCATATCCATCATCAGGCCAATCTGGCGCTGGCCAAGGGACATCGCCACCAGGTGACGTTCTGGATCCGCGCCGAACCGGCGCGGAAGGTGACGGTGGCCTTCTACCGGCCCGGCAATCCCTACGTGTGCGTGGGCGGACCGGACGATTGCTTCGCGTCGCAGATCCGCCTGGCGGGCGCGGCCGGCGCGCCCTTCGTCAGCTTTCCCATCGGCATGCCCTGGGAGCGGCCCGGTCGGGAGGTGAACTGGGATTCGGTCGACGAGGCGTGCCGACGGGTCTTGGCGGCCAATCCCCAGGCGTTGTTGCTGCCGCGAATCGGCATGAACGCGCCGGCCTGGTGGTTGGCCGAGCACTCCGAGGAAGCCATGACCTGGGAAGACGGCTCGCACGGCCGCGGCATGGCGGTGCCGGGCGAAGTGTATTGCCGGGATGCCTGCCGGAATCTGGCCGTCTTGGTGCGGCACCTGGAAGCGAAGTTCGGCCAGCGGATCGCCGGCTATCATCCCTCGGGCCAGAACACCGGCGAGTGGTTCTACGAGGACACCTGGCGGCCGAAGCTCAACGGTTACGCACCGGCCGACGCCCGCTACTGGCGCGAGTGGCTCAAGCGGCGCTATGCCGACGATGCCGCGCTGCGGCGGGCCTGGCGCGACGACACGGTCACCCTCGATACGGCCGCGGTGCCCGGCGCCAAGGCCCGGCATGCAGCCCCGGCCGGCATCTTCCGCGATCCTCAAGCCGAACGGGCGGTGCTGGATTTCAGCGAGTTTCAGCAGCAATTGATGGCCGATTGCGTGTGCCGCCAGGCCCACGCCGTCCGCGAAGCGTCGCAAGGCCGCAAGTTGGTGGTGTTCTTCTATGGATATATCTTCGAGTTCGCCGCCGTCAACAACGGACCGGCTGTGGCCGGGCATTACGCGCTGCGGCGGGTGTTGCAATGCCCCGATATCGACGTCTTGTGTTCGCCGATCTCGTACTTCGATCGCGGACTGGGCGGAAGCGCGCCGGCCATGACCGCCGCCGAAAGCGTGGCCCTGGCCGGTAAAATGTGGCTCTACGAAGACGACACGCGCACCTATCTGGGCACGGGCGCCGCGCCGGGTTGGAAAGACGGCGCCGGCAACCTCCAAGACACCAATCGCCTGCTCACGCGCAACGTGGCCGAGGTGGCACTGCGGAATTTCGCCACCTGGTGGATGGACCTGGGGGCCACGGGCTGGTTCGACGATCCACGGATGTGGGAACAAATGCGGCGGCTCGACGCACTCGATCGGCCGATGCTCGACCATCCCCGCCCCTTCCGGCCGCAAGTGGCCGCGGTAATCGACGAGCCGAGCATGATTCGCGTGGCCGCGGGCGGAACGGCCGTCACCGGGCTCGGCGTTTCCCAAGCCCGCCGCGCTCTGGGGCGGATGGGCGCGCCCTACGGGCAGTATCTGCTGGACGACGTGGCCGCCGGCAAGGTGCGGGCGAAGATGTACGTGTTCCTCACGGCCTGGTGCCTCTCGCCGCAACAGCGCCGAGAGCTGCTGGCCGCCACCCGCGGCAGCTTGCGGGTCTGGTGCTACGCGCCCGGCTATCTCGACGGCGACCATTATTCGCCGCAAGCGATGCGCGAGTTGAGCGGTTTTCGGCTGGAAAAAGTCGCGTCCCAGCCGGCTTGGGCCGAGCCCACCGAGGCGGGCAAGCGCGCCGGAGTGGGACCGGCCTTCGGCATACACCAGTCGATCCGGCCGCTGCTGGCTGCCGCCGACGCGACCGCCGCCGAGACGCTGGCCGCCTATCCCGACGGTTCGGCGGCCATCGCCTTGCGGCAAACCGCCGACGGTCCCTCGCTTTTCGTGGGCGTCCCCGGGCTGACTGCCGAATTATTGCGCTGGGCGGCGGGCCGTTGCGGCGTACACCTGTTCACGAGCGTCGATTGCAACGTCTATGCCAACGGGCCGTATCTGGCAATCCACGCCGCAAAGGACGGGCCCATCGCGATCGATACCGGCGCCGCCGGCCCGCTTCGCGACCTGCTCTCCGGCGAAGTCGTTGGCCAAGGTCCGCGACTGGTGCTGCCGGTCAAGTCCGGCGACACCAGGGTCTTTGCGTACCACCCGTAGCGAGGGGCAGAAAAATCCGCGCCGGCACAATACCGTGGGCTGAAAATGCTGCCTGTGCTTGCTATACTAGCGGAGGGTCGGCGATCCATCCGTACAGGCGTTATCATCGATTCACCTTCCCGCCGGAGCGTGAACGATGATCTAAACTGGCATAGTAACCATGCGGCGCGTGAGCCGCGGGGGATTCGTTCCCGGGCACACGAGCGTGCGGCAGCCGCCTTCGATACTCCGCGCGGTGTGAAACGATGCAAAGCGCAACCATAGCGAGAGGTTCGTGCCATTCTTAACCGCTGGCAGTATCACTCCCTGATCTTCGCTCTGCTTTCGATCGGGCTCGGTCCGGCGACGGGCCTTGGCCAGGAGAGCGGCATTACCCGGGTCATGCATCCCTGGGGCAACTGCAAGCCGGGCGCATGGAAGCTGGTCCGGGTGATTACCGAAACGCTCGACGAACAGCAGCAAATCGTCCACAGCAACGTCACCGAAACCAAAACCACCCTGGTCGACGTCGGCGACGACGCGATCACGCTGGAGGTGAAGGCGGTGGTGGAACTGGCCGGCAAGCGATTCGATGCCGAGCCGCAGTCGGTGAAGCAGGGATTTCACGGCGAGCCGGCCGGGCTGGACCTGAAGATCCGCAACCTCAGTCCCGCCGAAGTCGTCATTGAAAACCAGCGGATCCCTTGCAAAGTGGAGCAGTTGGAGCAGGTCGGCGCGGTCAGCAAGACGGTGACCACGCTCTATTACACCAATGCGGTGTCGCCCTATATCCTCAAGCGCGACAGCGTCACCACCGATCTGGAACGTAATAGCGTCTTAAGCGAAATGGCCATGGAGGTCACCGCGCTGAATATGCCAGGGGAAGTCCTCAACAAGATCCGCTGCACCACGCACGTGAAGACGGTGCAAACGCGGCCCGGCGGCACGATCCTCACTCTCGCGGTAGTGTCGAACGAGGTGCCCGGCGGGGTAATCGGCCACACGTCCAAAGAACTGGACGCCCAGGGGCATCTGGTCCGCCGTAGCACGCTGAAGCTGCTCGCCTATAGCTTCGATCCGGAAGACGGTCGCGTGGGGCTGTTCGGCCGGAAGCGTCCCAACCGGTTCCGCAACAAGTCGGCCTCGCACTTCGCGCCCCCGTTGGTGCCCCCGTTGGCGCCGAATTGAAGCTGAAGGCGGCAGCACGGAAAGGGGTCGTTGTTGACGACCGGCCGCCGACCTCCTCGTCCCTCCTGCCGACCGCCCTCTTGCCGACCGCCCTCTTGCCGACCGCCGGCTTGCCGACCGCCGGCTTCGCTTCGTTGCAATTCCGACCGAAATGGCCATAATGACGAGATTGTCCCGTTTCATCTTCGAGGACTTCCTCTCATGCGCGACCTATTCGGTTATCAAGGTATTACGTTCGACGACGTGCTGTTGGAGCCCCGCTACAGTGAGGTCGTCCCGGCGGCGGTCGATGTTCGCACGCGGTTGACCCGCCGCATCAACCTCAACGTGCCCATCCTCAGTTCGCCGATGGACACGGTCACCGAGCACGAAATGGCGATCGCCCTCGCTTTGGTCGGGGGGCTCGGTGTAATCCACAAGAATATGTCGATCGAGCGTCAGATCGAAGAAGTCGAGAAGGTCAAGCGTAGCGCCAACGGGATTATCCTTAACCCCGCCACTCTGGGGCCACTGGAAACGGTCGGCCGCGCCCGCGAGATCATGAACCAGCACAACGTCTCCGGCTTGCCGATCACCGAGCAAAACGGCCGCCTGGTGGGCATTCTCACCCGCCGCGACTTGCGATTCCTGGAAAACTGGGAGGTCCCCATTCGTGAAGTTATGACGCGGGAGAACCTTGTAACGGCTACGGGAATCGTGAGGCTTGAAGAGGCTGAGAAGATTTTAATGGCAAAAAAGGTGGAGAAGCTTCTTCTGGTTGACGAAGATTTTACACTGATCGGTCTCATCACCATAAAAGACATCGACATGATGAGAAGATTCCCTGATGCCTGTAAAGATGGGCAAGGGAGGCTGAGAGTAGGGGCTGCGGTCGGCGTCCACGACTACGAACGTGTCGAAGCGCTGATTCGCAAAGACGTCGACGTGATTATCCTCGACAGCGCACACGGACACTCGTCCAACGTGATCGATACGGTGAAAAACATTAAGAAGCGGTGGGACATCGACGTCGTGGCGGGCAACATCGCCACGGCCGCCGGCTGCCGGGCGTTGATCGACGCCGGGTGCGACGCGATCAAGGTCGGCATCGGCCCGGGATCGATTTGCACCACGCGAGTCATCTCGGGCGTCGGAGTCCCCCAGATTACGGCGATTTACGAAGCTGCCCAAGCTGCCGAGGCTGCGAATATCCCCATCATCGCCGATGGCGGGATTCGTTACTCCGGCGATATGACCAAGGCCATCGCCGCCGGCGCCGATGTGGTGATGATTGGCGGACTGTTGGCCGGCCTGGCGGAAAGCCCTGGCTCGCAGATCCTCTATCAGGGCAGGACGTTCAAGATCTATCGGGGAATGGGCTCACTCGGGGCCATGGTGCACGGATCGAGCGAACGCTATCGCCAAGGGGCGAACGGCTCGCCGGACAAACTGGTCCCCGAAGGAGTCGAAGGGCGTGTGCCCTTCAAGGGGTCGCTAGGACCCTTCATATATCAGCTCGTGGGGGGGCTGCGAGCAGGTATGGGTTATTGTGGAACTCGGACCATCGAAGAATTGCGGACACAAACGCGGTTCATTCGCGTCTCACCAGCCAGTGTGCGGGAGAGTCATCCTCATGACATCAGTATCACGCAGGAAGCGCCCAATTACAGTGTGGAATACTCCACCGGCGACAGCCCCTGAATCGGTCGAAAGCTGCACGAAAGGACGCGGCAGCTTCGGCCTCGCTGGCCCCGGACAAGTCCGGCGGCTGAGTCTCATCCCTTATCCTTCAGCCTTCATCCTTTTCTCGCTGGCCGTCGTCTGGTCGGCCGCCGCGCCGGCCGCGGTCATACGCGACGACGCGGTGCAGCAGTGCTCCTACACCACCGGGACCAACGGCAGCCAGCTCAAGTGGCTCCCCTATCGCCCCGCCGACGCGCAACGCGCGGACGGCCAAACGGTCTTGGTGCAGCACCTCGCCCCGGTGGCCGATGGCAACGAGAGCAACGCCTTCGCCGACCCCTTTGGCGACGGCAAGAAACGCCTGCCGATCGTCCGTGCCAGGCCGATCGACACGTCGGTCGGCGGCGACAGCGATCAGGTGATCACGAGCGACGGCCTGCCGCAGTTTCCCGGTGGAACTCCCGGGGCCCAGCCCGGCCCGGGCCGACTGATTAGCCGGCCGGTGCCCGAAGTCATCGCCGCGCCGGTGGGCGTGATGCAGAAGGCGCCCGGCCAGTTGGAGACTCCGCCGGAATTGGAAAAGCCCGGTCCCGCCCAGCGTTTCAAGCCCAAAGGGAGGATCGAGGACGAGCAGGAACTGGCTTCGGTGCGCGAAGATCTGCAAGGGAAGTGTCAGACTCCGCAGGAGCTGGTCCAGCAGCGGCCGCTCACCAAGATCACCTACGACATCAAGGCCACGACCGGCGATTTCCCCCACGAATGCGGTCTGGGCGCGGAGACTTACACGCCGCGCAACTGGTCGCAGTCCACGTTCACCTGGAAAGCGGGGAGCACTTGCCACAAGCCGCTGTACTTCGAGCAGGTCGGCCCGGAACGCTACGGCCACACCTGGGGCCCGGTCCTCGAACCGATCATCGAAGGCGCGCATTTCTTCGTCACCATTCCGTTGTTGCCCTACGAGATGGGCGTCGAGTTGCCCGGCGAGTGCATCTATTCGCTGGGCTATTACCGGCCCGGCAGTTGCGCTCCGTTCATGCTCGATCCGTTCCCCTTGAGCGTCCGCGGGGCGCTCTTCGAGGGTGCGGCCGTGACGGGCGCGGTGCTGTTGGTGCCGTAGGCACAAAGGGGCAAAGGCACAAAGCGGCAGAGGCACAAAGTTTCGGATCCGTACTTTGTGCCTCTGCCGCCGCCCCTCTTATCGGCCCTTCACCGACGGCGACATCGCGGCGGCGGGCCTGCGGAATCCGTCGGAATCTTTGAGCAACCTGCCCCCAACGATTTCCAGCTCCTGCAAGTTAGGCGACGCCTTGATGCAGGAAAGGTCCTTGAGGTCCCAGGAATCCACGATGCGGAGGTGCTTTACCGATGGGCTCAGGGTGGTTCGCTCCGCGAGCTCCGCCAAGCCCACCTGGACCCCGAGGTGCAGCCGCTCGGCCGCGACGCCCCCGACGAAGCGTCTCATGCCGGTCGCCTTCCCAATGACAAGGCGGCAGTAGCTCAGTTTGCTGAATACTCGGGGGTCGACGTCGCAGTCGAGGTGATCGGTGGATACGTACAGGTACTTGATGCCCGCGGCGCCTTTGAGCATCCCCAGCGGCCAGGTCTCGTTCTTGAAGCACCACACGGCGAGGGACTGAAGGCGGGCCATCTTGTCGAGCCCCTTGATGGAAGGCCTGCCATGGAAATCCATCCGCACGATGAGCGACTCCAGCGGCAACTCGGACAAGGGCGAAAGGTCGAATATGTCCTCCGCCTTTTTCTCGTACAGATCGCCTGGCTCGACCACGACCTCCTTGATCCCCAGGGTCTTGAGGAGGGTAACCACCTCGCAGTCGATCGGCAGGGCGAGCGACATCGAGTAGGGGGCTCCGAGCATGCGTGGCGGCGGGTATCCTGCCAGCAGAATGATCTTGCTCCACCAGTCATGGTGCAGCCGCCAGGGATCGTGCTTGGTTTTTCTGACGAAGACGCCGCTGCCGCCGGACTTCAGCAACACTTCGTGCCCGTCCCACGGAATCGTGCAAATTAGCTGCCCCTCCCCGGCGAAGTTGAGCCAATTGTGCGAGAACACGAAGAGCCTGTCCTGCGTCGCAAAGGTCGGCGGCGTCGCCCCCTTCGGGTGCTCGCCGAAGCAGTCGTACGGCTCGGCCCAAACGTAGGAGTAATCGTCGCGATCATAGGCCTCCGCGCGGAAGATCGGCTTCCCGAGTTTCGAGCCCCTCGGGCCCCGAGCCGCGGCGAGGTCCGCCGCCGCGTCCGATTGCGCTTGGCTTGGCTGGGCCAGCTCAATGTCGGGTCCATCCGAATCCCCGCGCGAAACACACGCGTTAATAAGGGCCGCGGCGAACACGGACCAGGCTACGACCGACTTCCGTAACATATTAGAACCTCCATCTCCGACGCCGTACTTAACTTCGCCGCCTCCAGAGCGATATCGCCCGCGTTGAACCCCACGGTCGCGGCCACGCGGCGGCCGCCGCCCCTCTTATCGGCCCTTCCCCGACGGCGACACCGCCGCGGCGGGTTTGCGAAATCCGTCGGAATCTTTGAGAAACTTGCACCCAACGATTTCCAGTTCCTGCAAATTAGGCGACGCCTTGATGCAGGAAAGGTCCTTGAGATCCCGAGAATCCCTGACGCGCAGGTGCTTCACGGACAGGCTCAGGGTGGTTCGCTCCGCGAGCTCCGCCAAGCCCACCTGGACCCCGAGATGCAGCCGCTCGGCCACGACTCCTTCCACGAAGCGCCTCATGCCGGTTGCCTCACCCAGACGAAATCGGCAATAGCTCAGCTTGCTGAAGACTCGGGGATCGACGTCGCAGTCGAGGCGATCGGCGGAGATGCAGAGATACTTGATGCCCGCGGCGCCTTTGAGCAGCCCAAGTGGAAAAGTCTTGTCCTTGAAACACCCCACGGCAAGGGACTGAAGGCGTGTCAGCTTGTCGAGCCCGTTGACGGAAGGCTTGCCACGGTCACTCATTTCTATAACGAGCGACTCCAGTGGCAACTCGGCCAGAGGCGAAACGTCGAATACTTCTTCCGCCTTGTCTTCATACGGATCACACGACCTGACCACGACTTCCTTGATCCCCACGGTCTTGAGGACGGAAACCACCTCGCGGTCGATCGGCAGGGCGAGCGAGATCGAGTAGGGAATTCCGAGCATGCGTAGCGGCGGGTACCCGTTCAGCACAATGATCTTGCCCCACCCGCCATGGTGCAGCCGCCAGGGATCGTGCTTGGTCTTTCTGACGAAGACGCCGCTGCCGCCGGACTTCAGCAATAATTCGCGCCCGTCCCACGGAATCGTACAGATTAGGCGCCCCTCGCCAGCGAAGTTGAGCCCGTCGGCCGAGAACAGGAAGAGCCTGTCCTGCGGCGAAGAGGTCGGCGGCGGTGCCCCCTTCGGGTGCTCGCCGAAGCAGTCGTACGGCTCGGCCCAATCGTAGCAGTAATCGTCGCAATCATAGGCCCCTGCGCAGAAGATCGGCTTCCCGAGTTTCGAGCCACTCGGGCCCCGAGCCGCGACGAGGTCCCGCACCGCCTCCGATTGCTCTCGACTGAGCTGCGCAACCGCAATCTCGGGTTCGTCCCCATCCCCGCGCGACACGTACGCGAAAAAAAGGGTCGCGACGAACGCCAACCAGGCAATGATCGACTTCGCAAGCATAATAGAACCTCCATGTCCGATTCACACGTTCAATCCCCGATTTAACCGAACGACGGCAACTCAGGGGGCGAAAATCCTGATCTGCCCGTCCGCGGAGGGATAGTAACCGCTCAGGAGCTTGTTGTATCCGTCGAGAATCTCCTGACTGGCGCGTGTCCCCTGGGCCTTAAGCCATCCCAGCAGGCCGTCGAGGTCGGGCTTCGGACCGGGCCCAAGGAATCTTGGCGGGACTTCGATCCCTCGCGTCTTCATCGCACTGCGTAGGTAGTTCCAGCCGATGATCTCGGCAAACGTCATTCCCGACTTTTCGACCGCCGCGTGGATTTTCGCCGACCCCGAGACGATGTCGCCTGCGGTGAATCCCATGGGCGCGGCCACCCGGCAGCCGCTGCCCCGGGCGAGTTCCGCGGCGATCGACTTGTCGCGATCCTTCGCCAACCCGGCGACACAACTGTTGAGGATGATCAGCCCGCCCGGCTGCATGTACGGCGAAAGGGCCCTGCCGATCCAATACGCGTTCCGCGGTGTCAGCACTTTGGCCTCGCCGAGGAGCGTCCCTACCATGTCGGGAGCGGTCATCGTGGTGTCCCGCGGGAGCTTCTCGATATCGCCAATTTGCCCTAGATCGTCCTTCGCCAGCCCGTTATCCGCACCCGGCACGCGTCCGCCGCGGCCGTCCGAATCCGTTTGCGATGCGACGGCAAATCGCATGAGGTTCCCGGTGCCCTCGATGTGCCCATGCAGTTCCAGCAGCAGAAGCCGTTTCGCCGGCCCCTTGGGAGCCGGTTCGTTCTTCCTTCTCCTCGTCTGCCCGGTCACCGAGCGAAGCATTCTCAGCAGGCTGCCAAAGCTCTGGAGCGCTGCATGATCGACATGCGCCCCGCCAAGCGCGAGCCCACTCGGCGCAACCGCAAGCTTGAGGGGGACCACGCTCTCGCCGTTCGCCCCGGCCTCGGGCTTGTTCAGCCTGGCCCGCAAGGGCTTCAGCACCTTGGTCTGGAAGTCGTCGAGGCCCACGATTGTCGACGCCCCCGGTTCGCGCCCTGCCGGGGCATCGCCGGAGTCGCCATCGGAAGCGTCCGGCTCATCCATCGCGAACGGGTCGGCCCCGTCGCCGCCATCAGGCTGGGGTTCGTCGTACCCACCCCCGTCCTCCCCACTGTCGTCGTCCGCATCGCTGTCATCATCGTCGTACTCCGGATCGCGATAGGCGATCGCACTTGCCGGTCCGCCGGGCCCCCCGGTAGTCCATCTGCCCCAGGAATCCCTGGGCTCGCTTGGCCAGTTGGGATTGTACTCCCGGACGTTGCCCTCGGACGACGCGGCGTCGCTCCGGGACCGCCGCTCGCCGGAGATCGCCTCGACGAATCGGGCGACGTCGCGTGGGTCGGGGCCTTGCTCAGTGATCGTTGCCACGAATCGCGCAACGTCTCGCGCGCCCGACCTTTCGCCGGTGATCGCCTCCACGAAGCGCGCGACGTCTCGTGGGTCGGGGTCTTGCTCGGTGATCGCCGCCACAAACCGGGCGACGTCCAGATCGCGTCTCGAATTGCCCATAAAGAGTCCCTGCGGTATGCGGATGGCATTCGCCACTCACGACCCACGCCTTGGAGAGCAACAGGCGGTTTCTCCCGCTGGCCGCTTCGGTGAGGACAGCAAAGCGGCCCGTGGGTGAACGTCTGCTCAATATACAGACCGTCAGGCCGAAACCCAACTGGGTTTTTGGACATCGCAGCCGCCGGCATAGAAGCCGCCCGGCCGCGGACGCGATACGGCAGGGCTCACATCAACCCGTTCATGCCGCAGCCCATCCCGCAGCAATTGGACATGCCGCACGTGCCGGCTTCCTTGCTGGGGCAGGCGGGCTGGGTCGATCCGGCCACGTGGGCCGCCGGTACGCTCAACTTCCGCGTGAGTTGCTCCCGCCCACAGGCAGGACAGGCCGGCTTCTCGCCATTGCGGACAAGCACTTCGAATTCGTCGCCACAATCGTGGCAAATGTATTCGTAGATAGGCATGGTAGCGATTCTCCTCTGGACGCGACAGTGTAGCGTTTCAACTTGTTGAGATCTTTTGCTTTGGGTGGCATGCCGTCACGTTGCGAAGCGACGGGTCGGCATGTTTTGGCGACATCTTACATGATCTTACATGCCGACCCACGGCTGCGCCGTGTGACGGCATGCCACCCAACGCCGGCGCCACCCAGCCGCGTGGGTGCAAGCACCCACCCTACGTGTTGTTTCCACGACGGAAATAACTTACTCTAAGATATCGCAGAGAATTGGAAAAGCAAAACCCTTGAAAACTCCACAACGGGGGGGGCGATGAAGCCCAGAACGCTCAATCGTGCTCAGGTGCGGGAAGTCGATCGCCGCGCCATCGAGGATTATGGACTCTCTGGACTGGTGCTGATGGAAAATGCGGGCCGGGGGGTGGCCGATGTGCTCTGCCGGCTGGGGATCGCCGGAGCGGTGGCCATTTGTTGCGGTAAAGGGAACAATGGCGGCGACGGCTTTGTGATCGCGCGCCACTTGGACCTCCGCGGCTATGCGGTCCGCGTGCTGGTGTGGGGCGAAGCCGTAGATTTCCGCGGCGATGCGGGCGTTAACTTCCAGATCTTGCGCAACTGCGGCGTGCCCATCGAAATCTTCGCCGCAGAACACGATCCGGATCGCTTGGCGGCGGCGCTGGCCGGCGCGGCCTGGATCGTCGATGCGCTGCTGGGCACGGGCGCGCGGGGCGAACCGCGTCCGCCGCTGGATCGCGTGATCGATCAGCTCAATGCCACGCCGCTGCCGCGTCTGGCGGTCGATCTTCCCAGCGGATTGGACTGCGACACCGGCCAGCCGGCCCGGCACACCGTGCGCGCGCAGCACACCTGCACGTTTGTCGCGGCCAAACCGGGCTTTTTCATCCCCGGCGCGGAGCAGTACACGGGCGAAATCCACGTGCTCGACATCGGGGCGCCGCGCAAGCTGGTGGAAAAAATCGGGGGACGGTGAACGTTGGGTGGCATGCCGTCACGACGCGAAGCGTCGGGTCGGCATGTCCGATGGCGGCAGGACATGCCGACCCACGGCTGCGCCGAGTGACGGCATGCCACCCAAGGCCGTCCACCGTTCACCGTCCGCCCGTCTTGGCCGGCTGCTCCCGCTCGAGCCGCTCCAGCCGACGCTCCAATCGATCGATTCGCTGTTGCAATTGTTCGATCCGCAATTGGTCGGCCGTGGCCTGCGGCGGCGTCAGCGCGGGACCTTCGCCCGGCGGAGCGATCACTTGCGGCGGCGGGACAAGAACTTGCGGCTGGGGCGGCAGCGCGAATTGCGGTGGTTGGGCCGGCAGCGTGCCATCTGGCGCCGTCGCAAGCTCCGCGGGCCCTGGCCGCAAGCCAAGCGTCAACTCGATTTTTTCCGACTGCCCGCTGCTGCGGAATACTTCCAGCAACACCTTGTCGCCGGGCTTATAAATGTCCAACAGGTTGGCCAGATCGGCCATCTGTGCGATCCGCATGCCGCCCAGGCTGAGGATGGCGTCGCCCACCCGCAATCCGGCCTTTTCGCCCGGCCCGCCAGGATGCACGCGAAGCACGTGGACCCCGCCGCCGTGGCTTGTCTCGTCGGCCGTGATGCCCAAATAGGTTCGCGTCGACATGGGCCTTGCGCGGTTGTCGAAGGGCGCCGGTTGCGGCGGCTGGGGTAGCGGCGGTGGGGTCTCGATCACCGTCGCTTGGGGAGCCCCGCCCGCGACCGGCAAGTTCTCCGCAGGCCCGCTGGCCGGCTGACTGTCGGGCGGTTTCAACTGCTGCCGGATCTTGGCTTCGATCTTGTTCAGTTCCGGTTGGGCGGCCGCGGGGTTCAGGAGACCGGTGGCGATCACCATCCCCAAACCACCCGCCATCAGCCACGTCGTGGTTGCATTTCTCATAACCCACCCCATCGATCGAGAAGATATAATCGGCTAGTGCTGCCACTTCCCCACCATTATACTACCGCGGGATGGAGTTGGGGACTGGTTGCGCCGGCACGTTGACCGCTGACTTACCCACCAGGACCGATCGAGATGTCGAGCCCCGCGTCAGAGCTTCAGATAGGCCCCGCTTCCGCAGATCAGTTCGCAGAAGCCCTGCGGTTGGTCTTTTCTCGATTGCCGCCAGCCTACGCCGGCAGCCAGGTCGAGGCGATGCGGGCCGACGTCGCGGCGGGCAAGGGATCGATGGACGGATTGCGGATCGCCAAGCGGTCGGGCCGCTTGCGAGGTGTCGTATTCTCGCAAGTTCAGCCCGGCAAGGCGGCCCTCGTTTGGCCACCGCGGGCGCTGCCGGGGGAGCCGGCCACCACACTCGAGAAACTCCTGGACGTGATCTCCCTGTGGCTGGAGGAACAAGGCGTGCGGATCGCCGAATGCCTGGTGCCCGACGACAGCGACGTCGATGCGCCGGTGCTGGCGGCCGGCGGTTACCAGCATCTGGCGAATCTGCTCTATCTGGTGAGCATGGACAAAGACTTTCCCCGCTCCCCGCCACAAAGCCCCCTGACGTATGAGCCGTACAGCCTGTCAAACCGTTTGCGGCTGACACAAATCGTCGCCAGTACCTACCAGCAAACGCGTGATTGCCCGCAGCTCAATGGAGTGCGCGCGATCGAAGACACGTTGATCGGTTACCACGCCGCGGGAGACTTCGACCCGCAGCGTTGGCTGTTGGTCCGCCATTGCGGCGAGGACGTGGGTTGTTTGCTTCTGGCGGATTATCCGGAACAGGAAAACTGGGAGCTTCTTTACGTGGGCGTGATCCCTTCGGCCCGCGGCCATGGCTGGGGCCGGGAGATCACGCGCTACGCCCAATGGCTGACGCGGCAGGCTCACCGGCCGCGATTGGTTTTGGCGGTCGACGCCGCCAACGAGCCGGCTTTGCGGATGTATTCGGAGCTGGGATTTCGCGCCTGGGAACGACGGCGGGTATTCGTAAGAATTTTCACATCCCGCTAACCTCGGCCCATGCAACGAGATACACCTTCGAGAATTTACGCAAAGCGGGTTGCGCCGTCTCGACGCGCGGGGGGTTGGCCGGCTAGGCACGCTCCTTCTCAACAGTTTTTCCACGCCCGCAAGCGGCTTTCAAAATTCAGTCCTCAAACGGTTCCGCGGGCGACTTTGCGCCTAATGCCGCAGATTCCGCGATCATGAGGATCGCGTGAAAAAAATATTTCGATGCACCGGCGCCATGCATTTGACAGCAGAGCTAGCAAGGCTAGAATCAGCTACTCGGTGACACGAACGTAAGGAACGAAGACGACTGCGGTCGTCGCAGATTGCGCGTTATTCTTCGCAATCGCCTCATCTTCCATGAGGTGGATCCGTAGGTGTTTCTGCGGAGAGGTTGCGCGCTGGGGACAGGGAATTGACCACGGACGAAACGGATGTCGTGTCGGTCTTGCGAACCGCATTGGCCGGCAAGGTCGGAAAAGAGCGATTCGAACTGTGGTTCGGCGCCAGCACGCGGCTGACGCTCTGCGACGGCGCGCTGATTGTCGGCGCTCCCAATCGTTTCTTTCAGGAATGGATCCGGCAGAATTTCCGGCAGCAGATCGAAGACGTTTGCACCGAGACCTTGGGCGCCTGTCCGACATTGGAATTCCACATCGATTCGACCCTGGCCACCCCCCGCAGCGAGCCCGCCGTGCAAAACGCAACTTCCACCGCATCCCCGCGCCGCGCGATGGTCCGCGACGATTCGCCGCTGAACGGCGTAGCGGTTGTGTCGGCCGCCTTGGAAGCCGCATCGTCGCGGGTGGAAGCACTGGTGGAGCCGGCGGCACAAGGCGCCGAAGTCCCCAAGAACTTTGCACGATCGGCGCCCATGGACATGGCGTCGTTCGTCACCGGCGCAACCAACCGTTTGGCCTTCGCCTCCGCGGAAGCGGCCATTCGGCAACCGGGCCGGCTCACGCCGCTGTTGATCCACGGTCCGACCGGAGTCGGCAAAACCCATCTGCTCCGCGGCATTTGCCACTCCGCCCGCAAACTGCGGCCCGATCTGCGGGCCATCTACCTCTCGGCCGAGCATTTCACCACCGGCTTCCTCGAAGCGCTGCGCGGCAGCGGGCTCCCCAGTTTCCGCCGCAAGTATCGCGGTGTGGAACTACTATTGTTGGACGACCTGCACTTCCTCATCGGGAAGCGCGCCACGCAGGTGGAACTGCTGCACACCATCGACGAATTGCTTCGCGAGGGGCGGCAACTGGTGTTCGCCGCGGATCGCGCGCCGGGCGATCTCAATGATCTGGGACCGGAGTTGACCGCTCGGCTCCAGAGCGGCATGGTCTGCCTTGTCGAACCCCCCGATTACGCCACGCGACTGGGCATTGTGGGGCAAATGGCGCGGCGGTTCGCCTTGAGCCTGCCGCAAGACGTGCAGGAGTACGTCGCCGCGCAGTTGACCTGCCACGCGCGGGAACTGTCCGGTGCGCTATGCCGGCTCCAGGCCACCAGCCAGGCCACGGGCCGGCCGATCACGCTGGCGATGGCCCGCGAAGCCCTGGCCGAGCTGATCCGCCAGAGCAGCCGGATGGTGCGGCTGCCCGACATCGAAAGGGCCGTGTGCGACATTTTTGGCGTCGAGCCCTCCGGCTTGCAATCCGGCCGCAAGGACAAATCCGTCAGCCACCCGCGGATGCTGGCGATGTGGCTGGCCCGCAAGCACACCCGCGCGGCGCTCAGTGAGATTGGGCAATTCTTCGGCCGCCGCAGCCATAGCACCGTCATTTCGGCCCAACGGCGCATCGAGGACGGGATGGCCTCCGGAATGACGATCGAGTTGGCCAATCGCCATTGGAATCTCGACGAAGCGATCCGGCTGGTCGAGCGGCGTTTGCGAACCGGGTAAGCCTGCGATAATATTGTAGGGTGGGTCGAGCGCAGCGAGCCCCACCGTGCGAACTGTGGGGTGTGGGGCGAACAGAATTCACCCCGCACTCCACACTCTACAGAATCATGGTGGGGTCGTTGCGCTCGACCTGCCCTCCGTTCTCACCAGACGCCACTTTCTCTTTTCTCCCGGAACCCGCTATGACTCTCCGCCGCCAGCTTTTCGCGAAGAAATCGCTCCAGGGGCTCTTGGACGAAATGGCCGGCGAACATCGCCTGCGGCGGGCACTCGGCCCCGTTTCCCTCTCGGCCTTGGGCATCGGCGCGATTATCGGCACGGGGATTTTTGTGCTCACCGGGCTGGCCGCCCGAAATTACGCCGGACCGGGCCTGATCCTTTCCTTTGTCGTGGCGGGGCTGGCCTGCGCGTTCGCCGCGCTGTGCTACGCCGAGTTCGCCTCCATGGCCCCCGTGGCCGGCAGCGCCTACACCTACGCCTACGTATCGTTGGGCGAGCTGGTGGCCTGGATCATCGGCTGGGACCTGGTGCTGGAATACGCCATGGCCTCGGCCACCGTGGCCAACGGCTGGTCCAACTACTTCCTTAGTTTCTTGTCGTTATTCAAAGACCGCGGCGGCAAGGCCTTGCTCACCATTCCGCTGTGGCTTTCCATGGACCCCTTCTCGGCCGCCACGCAACATGCCGACTACCAGACCGGCGGAGCCCTGGTGGTCGCCCGGGCCACGGCCCAGCCGATGAACGTGGACGACCCGCAGCAGCAGCTCACGCTCCCGCTGGCCAAGGAGCGGAATATCCACCGCGTGGGCACGGTCACGGTCGAGTTCACGCCCGCCTCGATCGACGCGGTCGAACGGATCCACGGCGCCGCGTCGGCCAAGGCTTCGCTGGAACGCGTGCAGAAACGCTTGCAAGACACGTTGATGTACGATCCGACCGTGCCGCCGCCGCAGATGTTGACTCAGCTTCGCGAAGACGAGCACAAAGGATACGACGCCTACCAAACCACGCCGCTGGTGATCGGCCCGCTGCACCTGACCGTGAATTTCGTGGCCGTGGGCATCGCCGCCCTGATCACCGCGGTGCTGATCCTCGGCATCCGCGAAAGCGCGGGCTTCAACGCCACCATGGTGTTGATCAAGGTCGCCGCGGTGTTGTTCGTCATCGTGGCGGGCATCGGCCACATCGATCCCACCAACTGGTCGCCGTTCATGCCCTACGGTTTCAAAGGGGTGCTGGCCGCGTCGGGGGTGATCTTCTTCGCTTACATCGGCTTCGACTCCGTCTCCTGCAACGCCGAAGAAGCCCGCAATCCCACCCGCGACGTTCCCATCGCCATCATTACCTCCCTGGCCGTTTGCACGTTCCTCTACATCGCCGTCTCGGCGGTGGTGACCGGCATGTTGCCATACCCGCAGATTCCCGTGAACGCGCCCATCTCGGGCACCTTCGAACACTTCGGGCTGCAAACGGCGTCGGTGATCATCACCATCGGCGCGCTGACCGGCATCACCAGCGTGCTGTTGGTGATGCTCTTGAGCCAGCCCCGCGTGCTCCTGGCCATGGCCCGCGACGGGCTGCTGCCGGAGGGCTTCTTCGCCGCGGTTCATCCGCGCTTCCGCACGCCGCACAAATCGACGATCGTCACCGGGCTGTTCTGTATCGTCGCTTCCTCGCTCTTTCCGCTGGAGGCCCTGGGCCACATGGTCAGCATCGGCACGCTCTTCGCCTTCGTGGTGGTGTGCTCGGCGGTGTGGCTGATGCGCTTCATCAACCCCAAGGCGGAGCGTCCCTTCCGGGCGCCGCTGATGAACGTGGTGGCCCCTGCGGGCATCATCCTCTGCATGATCATGATGATCTCGCTGGGTTGGCAGAACTGGGTGCGTTTGTTCGTCTGGCTGGCGGTTGGGCTGGTGATTTATTTCACCTACAGTCGACACCATAGCCACTTGGGCAGGGCCTTGCGGGAGGAAATCCGTCGTCACGGGGTCTCGCCGGCCGGCACGCCGAAGTAGTGGACGGTAAGGAGCGGCGTCAAAATAAGTCGACCAATTTGGGTGGCACGCCCAGAACGGAGTGATGGGCGTGGCGCCACGAAACCACGCCCTTCGCTGCGCTCAGGGACGTGCCACACCGCCCGGCATGCCGAACCAAGAAGTCGGCAGGCGCAAAAAAAGCCCCGCCGACACCGCGGCGGGGCTTCTTACTGCCTGCTGACAACTGCCTGCTGCCTGCTGCCAACCGCTTACTACGCCTTCGGCATTGCCAGCTTGCGGCTCTCCAGACCGGCCTTGGCCAGGATCAGGTAGAGCACAAAGCCGACGATAAAGGCAGCCACCGGCGGAGCGGGGATATTGCCCTTCAGGCCCGGTATGAAATCGGCGGCGCCCACCACGAAGCCTACGGCCCAGGAAATCCAACCCGCCGGATTGAACCCGGCGCGTGGTCCGGCCCATTGTTTGCCGGAGAGCAAATAATCGGCGGCCATCGCTCCGCAGATCGGACCGAACGAGGCGCCGATGATCTGGAACACGCCCACCACGTTTCCGGCCCAGCCCGTGACGGCCAAGAGAATGCTCACCGCCGTGCCGATGCCCACCGAAACGTAGGGGTTAACCTTGGGAAGCGTGGTCTTGAAACTGTTGGCCGCAATGAATGCGGAGAAACAAGCGGGCGGAAAGGCGGCGATGGCCAACAGGTACATCATCACTTTGGCCGTATTCGCGCCGACCGCGATACTCATCAGGTCCGTGGCTCGCAGCACCGCGAGATCCGGAGCCTTGTGCAACCCTTGCAGCCCGGCGACTGTCAGCAGGGCCACCCCGCCGGCGAAGATGGTCGCGCCGGCAATGCCGACCAATCCACCAAGCTGAACATCCTTCCCATTCCGGTTGTTCATGCCGAAGTCGGCCCCGGCCGCGCCCGCCGTGGCGAAGAAACCCACGATGTAGGTGCACATCAGGGCAATGATTCCCCAAACCGGCAACGCGGGAAGGGCGCTGGCCGTGACGCCGCCCGCGAGCGTAATCGTCTTGGCTTTGCTCGCTTCGACCAACGCTTGCGAATCGAACGAGCCGATCCCGCCGGCCGCCGATACCAAAAGAACCACCAGGATCGCCAGCGGAATGAGCGGGAATAGGCTCGCTACCTTGGCGACGTACTGAATCCCCTTAAGACCCATAAATGCGGCGCCCAATGCCCAAACCGCCGCCACGACCGCATGGGGCACGGTCAGCGGGCCGTAACCGAAGGGCTGACACAACAGCAACGCCGAAAAGAAGGCGTTCACGCCCAGCCAGCCGAACTGTAATACGCCCATCAGGAAGCCCGGCATGATGAAGCCGCCCGTGACGCCGTAGGTCGACGTTCCCAAGATATACAGCGGCAAGCCGGTTTTCATTCCCAGCATGCCCGGCACGACGTAGAACAGGAAATGGCAGATCAGCGCGGCGATAATGAGCGCAAGAAGTGCAACCCCCAGCCCATGCGCCAGAGTTCCACCGGCAAAGCGGGCGAACTGCCCGGCGGCCGGATCGATACCGCTGCCCACCGGCACGTCTTGCCAAAACACGAACCATAGCATGATGCCGGCATAGGTCGGTGCGGTGTTCTTGTACCACGCTCCGCGGCTGGATTGCGGCACCGGCCGTGCCGCAGCGACGTAAGACGGTAATTCCGACGACATAGGTGTGCTCCTCTTGGGAATGAAGCGGACTGACGCAGGAAACCGGCCCCCAGTATAGCGGCCGGACGGGGAATGCGGAAGAAGATCACAGGCCTACCGCAGCCGCATTGGGAATCGTATCGTTCTTCGACGTCCCGTTGCCATTCTTGCTGTTGGCATTGAACGAATTGGCCGGTTTCCCCTGTGCGTTGGCCGAATGGGAAGGCTTGGTCAAACCACATCCGGCGGCCAGCACCGCCGCGGCGACCGCCACGACAGCCAGGTAATTTTGGATTTTGGATTTTGGATTTTGGATGGCGAATCTTGGAAACCGTAGCCGCGGATGAATATCCGCAGTTGATGGACTGAAGATCAGATTAGAAGTCACGACCTTTACCTCTCCGTGTCCGCTTCGTAATCCAAAATCCAAAATCTGGAATCCCCAATCCCTTAGTTGGGCCGCGGCAGGCCGATCCACTCGCTGGGCGTCTTGGGCTTGGGCGGCGGCTTCTTGGCCAACAGGCCGTCGAACCAAGCCTTCTTGGGCGCCTGCGTCTTGGGCATGTACGGATTGGGCGGTTCGATCGAGACTCTTTTCGGCGCCGCCTTGGGTGTCAACGCGTTCTTCGTCTTCGTAAGAAGGCTCTTGGTGCCGTTGGAAAGTTTCGTCAGCACCGAGGGGCTCTTAGCGGCCGGCGCCGCCGCCGGTTTCGCGGCGGGGGGCGCAGCAGAAGTCGAAGAAAAAGGCCACAGCGACCCGCCGTCGGCAATGCCGGCTGGCGAAGCCACCACCAACACCGCGAAACTGACGGCGGCCAGCGATAGGAGTATCCTTTTCATCGGAAAACCTCTCCCATAGACTCGCACGGATGAGATGTCTTGACGTGACGTAGTGGCCTCCGGCATAGATCGCCCGACGCCTGGCAGGAATGCGGCGGGAGTTTCGCAAAAATGGTCCCCCGCGTCCAGCCCGGTTTGACGCACCCCCTATCAATAACAGTGGTACAAAATACCAGCCGTATTAGGGGCTCGGCGTTCACTGCGTTTCCCTAACCGCCAGCTTGCAGACCTGCCGGCGATGATCCGCACCCCCCATAGCCATTCGGTCGGGCGGTTGTTAAGGTGATGGGTTAGATGAATCTGCTGGCACGATGTAAAGGAGAAACGGATGTTGCTCGCATTGTTGGCTAGTTCGGTACTGTTTCCCACCATGATCCCGTATGAGAGCCCGGCCACCGCGGACCACCTTCGCTGCGAATACCGCGTCGATCCCTTGGGAATCGACGTGACGCAACCGCGGCTCTCCTGGGAAATGCACGATCCGCGCCGCGCCGCGGCCCAATCCGCCTACCAGATCCTCGTCGCCAGCACGCCCGAAAAGCTGGCCGCCGGCCAGGGCGACCTGTGGGACAGCGGCCGTGTGAAGTCCGACGAAACCACGCAGATCGTCTATGCGGGCAAGCCGCTCGGGTCGCGGACGCAGTGCTTCTGGAAGGTCCGCCTCTGGGACGCCCAGGGCAAGGTGTCGGCCTATAGCCAGCCGGCCCATTGGTCGATGGGCCTGTTGGCTGCCGCGGACCGGAAGGCCCAATGGATCGGCTTCGACGGGCTCATGGTTCATCCCTCGAAGAGCAACCTCTTGACCCTCGACGGGTGCCCCTGGGTCTGGTATCCGGAGAAGCCGCTCACGCATGCGGCCGCAGCGCCGCACGGCGAGCGGTTCTTTCGCGGCTATTTCACGCTACCCGCCGCCGCGCGGGTCTACCGGGCGCGGTTCCAAACCGCTGCGACGGGCAATTTCGAAGTGTTTTTCAACGGCAAAGGCGTCGGACACGGCGACCCAAAGCCGGACGCTCACAAGCGTGCGGTGACCTTTGACCTGACCAGCGCCACGCTTCCCGGCCGCAATTGCCTGGCCGTGAAGGCGGGGCCGGGGCCCAATTCGCCGGCCGGTGTCGCGGGCAAACTGCTGGTGGAATTAGACAGTGGCGAAACGCTCACCGCCCGCATCGATCACTCCTGGAAGGCGTACACCGCTTCGGTGGCCAAGTGGAACCTTCCCGACGGCAACGACTCGGCCTGGCCGGCCGCCAAGGAAATCGCCAAGGTCGGCGATAAGCCCTGGGGCACGCCCTCGGCCGAAGGGAGCGAGCCGCTGGCTTGCCCGCACTTCCGCAAGGATTTCCGCATTCTGAAGCCGGTTCGCCGGGCCACCGTATATGCCAGCGCCCTGGGGTTGTATCGGCTGCACATCAACGGCGAACCGGTGACCGACGACTGTCTCAACCCCGGCTGGACCGATTACCACCGCCGCGTCTACTACAACACCTACGACGTCACCAACCTGGTCCGCGCCGGCGGCATCAACACCATCGGCGCCACGTTGGCCGCCGGCTGGTACTCCGGCGCAATCGGCTGGATGGGCGAGCGATTCCACTACGGCCGCTACCCGCGGGTGTGGGTGCAATTGGAGATCGAGGCCGCCGACGGCAGCAGCCAGACCATCGCCAGCGACGGCACCTGGAAAGGGGCCTACGGGCCGTACGTCGAAAGCGAGTTCTTGGCCGGCGAAACCTACGATGCGCGGCTGGAGTTGTCGGGCTGGTCGAGTCCCGGCTTCAATGCGTCCCGGTGGTCGCCGGTGGCCGTGACCAGCGCCGTCGAGGCCCGCCTGGAAGCCAACCCGGGCGTGCCCGTCAAAGAGACCGGCCGCATCACGCCGAAAAAGATCAGCCAACCGCGGCCCGGGGTCTACGTGTTCGACATGGGGCAAAACTTCGCCGGGTTCGCCGAACTGAAAGTTCAGGGGCCGGCCGGCACGCGGGTGGTGATGCGATTTGCGGAGATGCTCAACCCCGACGGCACGATCTACACCGCCAACCTCCGCAGCGCCCGCTCCACCGATACCTACATCCTCAAGGGCGCGGCGTGGCAAGAGATTTGGCGTCCCCGCTACACCTTCCACGGATTCCGCTATGTCGAGATGACGGGCTTCCCCGGCACGCCTGCGTTGGATGCCCTCACCGGCATCGCCATCAACTCGGCCACGCCGATGGTCGGCGCTTTCGAGTGCTCCAGCCCGATGGTCAACCAGCTCTACAGCAACATTCTTTGGACGCAGCGGGCGAATTTCATCTCCATTCCCACCGACTGCCCGCAACGCGACGAGCGGCTGGGCTGGACCGGCGACGCCGAAGTGTTCGTCCGCGCGGCGACCTACAACGCCGACGTGGCCGCGTTCTACACCAAGTGGCTCGTCGATTTGCACGACGATCAACACGCCGACGGCGCCGTGCCCGACGTGGCCCCGCAAGTGGTCGCGATGGGAGCGGGCACGCCGGCCTGGGCCGACGCCGGCACGGTCTGCCCCTGGACCATCTGGCAGGTCTACGGCGACACCCGGCTGGCCGCGCGGCACTTCGACATGATGGTCAAATGGGTCGAGTATTGCCGCCGCCACAGCAAGGGGCTGTTGCGGCCCAACCAGGGCTATGGCGATTGGCTCTCCATCGGCGCCGACACGCCCAAGGACGTGCTGGCCACGGCCTACTTCGCCTACAGCACGCACCTCACGGCCGAGGTGGCCCGGGCGATCGGCCGCCTCGACGAGGCGCAGAAGTATGAAGAGTTGTTTCTGCAGATCAAAGCGGCCTTCAACAAGGCCTACGTGGCGGCCGACGGTCGCATCAAGGGGAACACGCAGACCTGCTACGTGCTGGCGTTGTATTTCGACTTGTTGCCGAACGCTCAGCGCGGCGCGGCCGCACGGCACCTCGTCGACGATATCCAAGGCCGCGGCGTGCGGCTCTCGACGGGTTTCGTGGGCACGAGTTTCCTCCTGCCCGTGCTGAGCCGGACCGGCAACACGCCGCTGGCCTATCAACTGCTGCTCACCGATCAGTACCCGTCCTGGGGCTACTCCATCAAGCACGGCGCCACCAGCATCTGGGAACGCTGGGACGGCTGGACGGCGGAGAAGGGTTTCCAGGACCCGGGCATGAATTCCTTCGCCCATTACTCGTTCGGCGCGGTGGGCCGCTGGATGTTCCAGAGCGTGGCCGGCATCGACACGGCCAGCCCAGGCTTCAAGCGGCTGTTGATCGCTCCGCAACCGGCCCCCGGGCTCACCTGGGTGAAGGCCAGCTACGACTCGATCCATGGCCAGATCCGCAGCGCGTGGACGAAGACCGCCGGCGGACTTACGCTGGAGGTCACCATCCCGGCCAACACCCGGGCCACGCTCTTTCTACCGGCGGGCGATCCCCGGCGGGTCAGCGAAGGCGGCCGGCCGTTGGCCACCGCGCCGGGGCTCAAGTTGCTGGGGCCCGCGGGGCCGGCACTGGCCTTGGAGGCCGTGGCGGGCCAATACGTGTTCACGATCAAATGATCGTTGGGCGGACGCGGACCCTGCGCAGCGGGTGGTCGCCGAATGAGAGGGGGGAGAGAAGGAAAAAGGGAGATTCGCTCCACGCGCTGGCCGGGGCATTTCCCCCTCCCCTTTCTCCCCTGCTCCCCCTCTGCTTCCGCCGTTCACCCGTTTTCCATCCCCGCCCCGTTGCAGGACCGGCAAGTTGAGCGTAGTATGTGCCGTGTCGGAGCGTTTGCTCCTCGGCAGCGCAGTCAGAAATTGGCATCATGATTCAGCAACGCATCGGGTTTATCGGGGCCGGCCAGATGGCCACGGCCCTCGGCCAAGGCTTCCTGAAGTCGGGACTTGTCGACGCCAAGAACGTCCTTGCCAGCGATCCCTTACCCGAAGTCCGGCAGCGATTTACGGCAGCCACCGGCGCGCCGGCCACGGCCGACAACGCGCGCGTCGCCGGCGAAGCCGACGTGATCTTTCTGGCCGTCAAGCCACAACAGATCGCCAAGGTGCTCTCCGAGTTGCAGGGCCGCATCGATGGGCGAAAACTGGTGGTTTCCATCGCTGCCGGCGTGCCGATTGCTACTCTCCGCCAAGGGCTGGGCCCCGAAGTGCGATTTATCCGCGTGATGCCCAACACACCCTGCCTGGTGGGGCGGGGCGCCTGTGCGTATTGCCTGGGCGAAAAGGCCACGGCCGACGACGCCACGCTTGTCGAACAACTGTTGTCGGCCGTGGGGATCGCGTTGCGAGTGGAGGAAAAGCTGCTCGACGCGGTCACCGGTCTTTCCGGCTCGGGGCCGGCGTTTGTGTACATGGTGATCGAAGCCCTCAGCGATGGTGGAGTGCGGATGGGATTGCCGCGCGCGGTGGCCACGGCTTTGGCCGCCCAAACCGTCCGCGGCGCGGCCGAAATGGTGGTGTCGACCCAGGAGCACCCGGCCGTGCTGAAAGATCGCGTGGCCAGCCCGGGGGGAACCACCATCGCCGGGCTCCAGGCTTTGGAAGATGGCGGCCTGCGTGCGGCGTTGATGGCGGCCGTGGCAGCGGCCACGCGGCGATCGATCGAATTGGGTTCGGGCAAATAGCAAGACTCGCAGGAAGAAATGAGCAATGTCGGTGTTCTGCCGTATCGATGATAAATTTGTTCCCTGGTATCGCATCCTCTGGATTTCGGCGCTGCCGCATTTCTGCGGCGGGGCCGAGTGCCAGCGGGAAGGGGATTACGAAATTCGGCTCGACCAGGGGGAGTCGCTCTGGGCCGATCGCGAGGAGCGCGATGGGGCCCTCTCGGGCTTGGAAGCCTGGCAGGGCGGACGAGGGCCCGCCGACGCGCCTCCGGAAGCTTAGCGGTCCGAGGGAGATCACCATGTCGCTGTTCGAAAACGATCAGTATCGCTGGCGGGAAACGTACTTCGTGTTGTTCGATTCCGCCAAGCGTCCCACGCTGCAACGGACGAAGCACGTCCTCGCGGGGCTCAGCAACCATTACACGCTCAGCAATTTCAGCCACGACAAGAAGGGGCTGCTGGAATCGCTGACCATGTTGGCGCCCGACGATTTCGCCGCGCTCGACGTCTGCTACGTGGGCGGCGAAGAGGTCCTCGAACAAGGGGCCCAACTGGCCAAGGAGATCAAGTTCGCGCTGTACGATCCGGCCGACCAGGAAAAGCTCAAAAAGCTGGGCAAGTACGACGGCCGTTTCGACGTGCTGCACTTCGAACAGATCGCCGACGTCGGCAGCGACGAGGAGGGCGAGTCGGACGAGTTGCTCGATCCCAGCGCCGTGCTGATCGTGCTCGACGCCTTGGCCAAGTTGACGGAGGGGATCGCCATCGATCCGCAGTCGGGAATCCTGATGCAATAGGGTGAGAGGTTCATGTTAGCCAAAGATATCAAGACCGGATCCATCGTGGTTTACAACGAGGCCCCCTGCATGGTCGAGTCGATCAACGTGCAGAGCCCTTCGGCGCGGGGCGCCGCCACCTTCTACAAGTACCGCGCCCGTAACCTCATCAGCAAGCAAAAGGTGGACATCACGCTCCGCGGCGGCGAGTCGCTGGACGAGGCCGATTTCCGCAAGCGCAACGTCAAGTTCATGTATGCCGACGCCACCCACCTGCATTTCCTCGACCAGGAAGACTACAACCAGTATTCGTTGGCCAAGGAAGACCTGGTCGAAGAGAGCAAGTTCCTCACCGAAGATCTGGAGGGCATCCAGGCCTTGATCTACAACGACGAGTGCGTCGGCATCCAGTTGCCCGTGGTGGTCGTGCTCAAAGTGGTGCAATGCGATCCGGGCATCAAGGGCGCATCGGCCACCGCACGCACCAAGCCGGCCACCTTGGAAACCGGGCTCGTGGTGCAGGTCCCGGAGTATTTGTCCCAAGAGGAAATGGTGAAGGTCGATACGCGAACCAGCGAGTACCTCTCAAGAGCATAGTAGTGACGAGTGGCGAGTGGTGAGTGGCGAGATGCTTGGCGCGAGTTGAAATCCTTGCGATGGTGTAAGAATGACTGGCATCACGGTTGCGAGCGGGGAGAACTCACTGAATTACCATAAGGCGGAGATTATCTCGATAAAGAATCACCCCGTACTAAATGAAAAGTGGCTTCAGGACCGGATTGCAGAAGACCCTGGAATTCTCGGTCTGGGGAAAGCGTTTCTGAAGGACCGCGAGCGAATCCAACCCGGGGGCGGACGATTAGACCTACTCTTGCAGAATACTGACGTAGACGCACCGAGGCGCTATGAAGTTGAACTTCAACTTGGCAGAACTGATGAAAGCCATATCATTAGGACAATCGAGTATTGGGATAGGGAGCGAAAGCGGTATCGTCAGTATGAGCATTGCGCCGTCATCGTTGCGGAAGAGATTACAGGGCGATTCCTTAACGTCATTGGCCTATTCGCTGGGGCCATTCCATTGATGGCTTTGCAGGTGAGTGCAATTAAGGTGGGCGAGCATTTTACGCTGACATTCACTCGGGTTTTAGATGAGGTTACGCCAGGGGCAGACGACGACGGCCCCGACCCGGTGGACTCGGTAAACCGTGCCTATTGGGAGAAGACTAATAAGGCGATGCTAGAAATTGCTGATGAGGTATTAGGCATACTCAAATCGTTTGATGCTAGCCTAGAACTCAGCTACAACAAGGCTTTTATCGGTCTTACTCGTCAAGGTAGGGCAAACAACTTCGTTGTCATTGAACCGCGCAAGAATAGCGCGCTTGTGTCGATAAAGCTTCCACAGTCCGAAGAGATTGACAAGAAGTTTGAGGACACGGAGTTAGACTTACTGCCATATTCAACCAGATACGGCCAGTATCGACCGCGAATTGGGAAGGGTGATGTAGCTAAGTATGGCGACTTGCTTCGTACCCTCTTGGAACTGGCGAATAAGAACGCTATGGAGTGATGCCGGCTACGAACACTCGCCGCTCGCCACTCTTTCCACGTTCGCTCCCAGTTGCCGCAGCTTTTCGTCCAGCCGCTCGTAGCCGCGGTCGAGATGATGGATTTCGTCCACGATGGTCGTCCCTTCGGCGGCCAGGCCGGCCAGCACCAGCGCGGCGCTGGCCCGCAAATCGCAGGCCGTCACCCGCGCCGCCATCAGACGCCGTACTCCGTGAACGACCGCCGCGCCGTTGCCACGCTCGATGTTGGCTCCCAGCCGGCTGAGCTCGGCCACGTGGAGGAATCGGCTGGGAAAGACCCGGTCGGCGATCGTCGCGCAACCGTGGGCCAGGCTCATCAGCGCCATCCACTGCGCCTGCACGTCGCTGGGTACGCCCGGGTAGGGCTCCGCACAAATGTCGACCCCGCGGAGCATGCCGCCGGCATCCACCGCAATCCGATCGCCGTCGACCTCGATCGTCGCTCCCGCCTGCCGCAACGCAGAGAGCACGCTCTCGAGGTGCGCCGGGACTGCGCCGCTGACCGTTGCGCTGCCGTGGGTAATGGCCGCGGCCAGCAGCAACGTGCTGATTTCGATGCGGTCGGGGATCATGCGGTAAGCGACGCCGCGCAACTGGCGCACGCCGCGGATATGCAAGGTGGGCGTTCCCAGGCCGGAAATCCGCGCGCCCATCGCGTTGAGGAAATGGCCCAGGTCGACGATTTCCGGTTCGACCGCGGCGCATCGGATGGTCGTCTCGCCTTCGGCCAGCACGGCGGCACTGAGCACGTTGGCGGTCCCCGTGACGGTCGGCCCGCGGGGCCCGGCCATGTCGATGTCCGCGCCGCGGAGCCGGCTGGCCCGGCCGATCACGTAGCCGTGCCGGATCCGCAGCTTGGCGCCGAATGCGGCCAGACCGCGGAGGTGCAAGTTGACCGGCCGATCGCCGAGATTGCATCCTCCCGGCAGCGCTACGACGGCTCTGCCCCGTCGCGCCAGCAGCGGCCCCAACACGCAAAAGCTGGCCCGCATGCGGTTCACCAGGTCGTACTCGGCGCGAATCGGCCGGGAATCGACGGTTTCCAACGTCAAACCGCACGGCGTCCACGCCGCGCGGACGCCCAACCGCTCCAGCAACAGCGACAAGGTATCGACGTCGGCCAGCCGCGGCGCGCCTTCCAGCCGCACCGGCCCATCGGCCAGGATCGACGCCGCCATCATCGGCAAAGTGGCGTTCTTGGACCCGCCGGCAGCCACCGTGCCCGACAGAACCTGGCCGCCGTGAATAGAAAAGGACGAGGGACGAAGGATGAAGAATGAAGGACGCCCAGGCGGGGATAAACGATTCTCTTTATTCATCCTTCATCTTTCATCCTTCATCTTTCATCCTTTCTTTCTCGCCTGCACCACGCGGGGATGGCGGGCGAGGTCTTTGATCGTGGGCCCCGCTTCCAATCGTGGCTCGCTGCCGAGCAGCGTACCGACCGCCTCCTGCAACATCGGGCTGATCTCCATCAACAGATGGCCGCCGCTCGCGAGCCGGTCAGCCGCCTGCGGAATCAGCCGGGCGATGACCTCCGTGCCCTGCGGACCGGCCACCAGGGCGGTCCGCGGCTCGAAGTCGCGCACCGTGGGCGATAGCGTCTGGAATTCCGCCGTGCTCACGTAGGGTGGATTGCTGAGTATGAAGTCGAAGACGGTCGCGGCCGGCAGCGCCGCCAACAAATCGCCGCAATGGAAATCGATTTTCGCGGCGACGTCGTGGGCCTCGGCGTTGGCCCGGGCCACCTCCAGCGCCGCCGGGCTGATGTCGATGGCCGTCACGCGGCAGTCGAGAAACTTCGCCGCGCAAACCGCCAGGATGCCGGAGCCGCATCCCACGTCGCACACCGATAGCGGCTTGCCCGGCGTTTGCTTGGCAAGGTCCAGCAGCGTCATCACCAGCAGTTCGGTCTCCGGCCGAGGGATCAGCACGTCGGGCGAGACTTGGAAGTCGAGCGAGTAGAACTCGCGATGGCCGACCAGGTAGGCCACCGGCTCGCCTGATGCGCGGCGGCGGACCAACGCACGGAAGGCGGTGCGGACCGCTTCGTCGGGCACCCGCTCGAACGACGTGTAAAGCTCGATCCGCCGGCAGTCCAGGGCGTGGGCCAGCAACACCTCGGCGTCCAGCCGAGGGCTATCCGCGCCATGACTCTTCAGATAATCGGCGGTCCATTGGAGCAAACGGCCGACGCTCCAAACCTCGGCCTGCGACATGGGGCCTCCGCTGCGGGCTGGTTATGCCTCGATCGTCCCGAACGCCGAACGCTGCTCCTGCCGCTCGAACTCCATCAGGGCGTCGATCACCGGATGCAAGTTCCCCGCCAGGATGCTATCGAGCTTGTACAAGGTAAGGTTGATGCGGTGATCCGTCAAACGGTTCTCCGGGAAATTATAGGTGCGGATCCGCTGGCTGCGATCCCCGGAACCGATCTTGGTCTTTCGCTCGCTGGCCCGCTTGGCGTGCTCCTCCTGCTGGTGGTGCTCGTAGAGCCGGGTTTTCAGCACCCGCAAGGCCTTGGCGAGATTCTTGTGCTGGCTCTTTTCGTCCTGGCAGGAGACGACGATGCCGCTTTCGTAGTGCGTCAGACGAATGGCGGAAGCGGTCTTGTTGACGTGCTGACCGCCCGGCCCGCTGGCATGGAAGATGTCCTTGCGATAATCGTCGGACTTGACGGTGATCTCCACGTCTTCCGGTTCGGCCATCACGGCCACGGTGGCGGCCGAGGTGTGGATGCGTCCCTTGGCCTCGGTTTCGGGCACGCGCTGCACGCGATGCCCGCCGCTCTCGTAGTGGAGCTGCCGGTAGCAGCCCTCCCCTTCGATGCCCAGCACGATTTCCTTGAACCCGCCCAGCTCGGTCGGACTGAGGTTCAGCACCTCCGTTTTCCAGTGCCGATCCTCGGCGTAGTGCTTGTACATTTCATACAAGTCGCGGGCGAACAGGGCGGCCTCCTCGCCGCCGGTGCCGGCCCGGATTTCCATCACGCAACGGCTGCGGGCGGCGTCCTCGCCGCCGATGGTGAGGTCCAAGAGCTCGGTCCACAGCGCCTCCCGCTGGGCCTTCAACTCGGGCAGCTCGGCTTCCGCCAGCTCGCGCAGCTCGGCGTCGGAACCCTCCATGAACTCCAGCGCCGCCGCGATCTGGCGGTTGAGATCCTTGAACCGGCGGAACTTGGTGGCCACCTTGGCCAGCGAGCCATGTTCGCGGGCAACGGCCGACATCCGCGCCGAATCGGCCTGCACGGCCGGATCGAGGATCTGCCGCTCCAATTCCTCGAAGCGCTCGAGTTTCTGCTCCAGTAATTCACGCATGGCTTCTCACCGCGCAACCAACAACCGAGGCAAACCGCATCGAACCGCCCACGACGACGGGGTCCGACGCTGGCGCAGCAAATCGGCCTACCGCCTTGGGCACATGGCGGCCGGACGCATGCAGAAGCTAGCCCTCGGAAGCCGGCTTGCCGCGCTTCAAGCTAGCATACCCGGTGCTGGCAAACTTCTTCTGGAACTTCTCGATGCGGCCGGCCGTATCGACGAATTTCAGTTTGCCGCTGTAGAACGGGTGGCAGGCGTTGCAGATATCGACCTTCATGTCCGGTCGGGTGCTCCGCGTGACAAAACGATTTCCGCAACCGCAGGTGACCGTGGTTTCGACGTACTTGGGGTGAATGCCGTCCCTCATGATCCACTTCCTTCACGAACTTCTTCAACGTGGGTATCGCCAGCCGCGTTCACGGGAAACCGCGGAAACCAATTATTCTACTATCGACCGCCGCAGCCCACAAGGTCCGCCGCGGCAGACCGCATGCAAAGTAGGGTGCGCGCCAGCACGCACCCTACCTAGCCCGTACGGGTGGTGTCAATGCTGGTTCACCGATGGGCTCCGCGGGGTGATCGGCACCAGCGGCCGCTCCGGCTCCCGAGGCTGCTCCCGCGGCGGGATTTTCAGTTCCACGCCGATCGGCAGCAATTCCGGATTACTCAAAATGTCGCGGTTGGCGTCGAAAATCTCGCCTGCGCGAGCCGCCGCGCCCAGGTAGCGCTGGGCCAAAGCGGAGAGCGTATCGCCATCGCGGATCTTGTGCAGCGCCGGCTTCTCGCAAGGTGGAACCGGCTGGAACCACCCCAACGGCGCTGGCCAGCCGGAGGGAACTTCCCTAGGGTAGCTCTTGGAAAGCTGCGGTGGTGGCACGGAAGGCAGCGGAGCATGGACGTTGGGCGATGCGGCCGCATCCACCGGTGGCACCGGCGTGATCCGTGCCGGCTTGCTGGGCGGGATCGGCGCGCCGAGAATCGGTCCCACCACGTCTCGCGACTCGTCCTGATTGCCCAACACCAAACGGTCGTACGTGCCGGGAAGGTTAATAATTGCTTCCGATGCCTCTTGGCGAAAGAGCATCGCCAATGTCACCCCCCCAACAAGGAAGACCAACGCAATGGCAATTTTCGTTCTGCGATCGAGCATGGCCGACTTGCGGAACTTCACCTGGGAGCAGGTTCGACGGCCGCGGCGATCCCCCCAATTTTGGAGCCTGCGCGGTTTGACAAACCCGCACCAACACAAGACCTCGCCAAAGGAGGCGGGTTCGTGTCGCGCCCGACCGTTCACAATAGGAGACTATCGGGGGCCGCGTGGCCGATGATTCAGTCAACCATGCCCGGGCGACATGTCCGCCGTGAACTTGGGTATGCTGGTAGCGAGACTGTCGATGATGCCGCACGGCCAGTCGGCAACTGGCAATCGGCAGGGGGGGAATGGGAGGGGGGAGCGTCGGAGCGGAGTCCGTGCATCGAGGCGTTGTCTCGAAGAGTGCATCGTCGAACCGCTAGCGACGGTGGACCTCCGCTTGCGGTTTAACGATGCACCGTCTACCGTCCACCGCTGTCCGTCGTCGGTTGGCCGTCCCCGTTCCCTACCGCCGCGACACGGCCGCTCGACCGCCGGCGGATAGGTCCGCGCCGGGCTTCATGTCGTGCTTGCCGATCATCCACAGCAGGATGGGCGCGGCCACGTAGATCGAGCTATACGTGCCGGTAGCCACGCCGGCGATCAGCGCATAAGCAAACCCGTGCAGGGCGCCGCCGCCGAAAAGGTACAAGATGACCACCACCAGGAACACGGTAAACGACGTGAGCAACGTCCGGCTGAGGGTCTGGTTCGTGCTGTCGTTGACCATTTTGCGGGTGAGGTTGGGATCTTTGCCGCGAACTTCGCGGATTCGATCGAAGACCACGATCGTGTCGTTGACCGAATAACCGATGATCGTCAGAAATGCCGCCACCATCGGCAAATTGATCTTGAACGGTTCGATCAGCAAGATGCCGAAAAATGGCGCGATGTAGTAGCTCAGGGCCACGGCTCCCAGCATCACCAGCACGTCGTGGATCAAGGCGATCACGGCTGCCACGCCGAAGGCTACCCGCTGGAAACGAATCCAGAGGTAAAGGATGATCAGGCACCAACTGGCCATCAGGGCGTAGATGGCCTGCCAGCGGGTGCTGGTCGCCACGGCGCCGCCGATGGCGCTGGCCGCCGGGAAGAACGGCGACTGCTTCAACTGCTGGGCGAGCGTGTCGAGCACCTTTCCCGCCTGCTCCGGCGGCAGGGGAAGTTTCAGGTCCCACGCGCGATAGGCCGTGGCATCGCCTTCCTCGTATTTCGGGTCGGGGTTGGTCACGTCAAAGCTGGTCGATTCCAGCTTCAGCCGCGCCAGCGCGGTCGTGACCATCTCTTCGACCGTCTTGTGATTGACTTCCACGGCGAACTTCAGATGCGCAATGCTGCCACCGCCAAACGGATTGAGCGGTTTTTCGGCCGCCGCGACGGGCTTGCCGGCCGGCACGAGCGATTGTGACGCGGGCGGCGGGGCCGTTTGCGCCAACAGCAGCGGCGCGTCGCCCGCCATGGCCAACATCGAATCGGGCGGCAACTCGTAGCGCGACTGGTCCTTCTTGCCCGCGGTCGGCTTGGGGGGCGCCGGCTTAGAACTCCCCTCTCCCCCGCGCGGGAGAGGGGCAGGGGGTGAGGGGGCCGCTTCCGCTTTCTTGGCCGCGGCCGGCTGCTTTTCCGCAGCGGCCTTCACTTCCGGCGGTTTCGTCGCCGCAGGGGTCGTCGTTGCCGCAGCAGGTGCCGCAGCAGCGGGCTTCGCGGGCGTTTTCTCCGCTTGCGGCGCGGTCTTGGAAGCCTCGATGGCAGCCAGGCCGGCAATCTCCACCGAATTGACCTTCAGCTTGTCGGCGAAGAGCCTTTTCAGTTCGTCCTGAACCTTGTTGAGGTTGGATTGCGAGGTGTTGATGTCGAAGCGCAGCCCCTGCGGCTCATCGCCCAAACGCACGTCGCTGACCACCACGCCCGGCAGGTTGGCCTCGTCCTTTTCCAGCGTACGGCGGATGTCGGCGATCTTTTGCGGGTCCTTGAAGAGGGCCTCGACCGATACGCCGCCGGTGAAGTCGATGTCGAAGAGGTTCCCGTCTTTGGCCCGCACGCAGGCCAGCACCACGGCCATGATCGAAATCGCCAGCGATCCCGTCGCGCACACCCGGAACCAACCCATGAAGTCGATGTTGGTGTGCTTGATCACGTGCATCATGGTGAGGCGGGTGACCCAGCCCCGCTTCTCGGCGACGTCGAAGACCACGTGGGCCACGAAGACCGAGGTGAAGATGCTGATGGCCGTACCCAGCCACAAGGTGACGGCGAAGCCCTTCATCTGGTCGCTGCCGATCACATACAGCACGGTGGACGCCAGCAGGTGCGTCAAGTTACAGTCGATGATCGTCGTGCCGGCGCGGTGGAAGGCATTGCGGATCGCCATTCGCAGCGTGGCGCCCCGCTCCATTTCCTCGCGCAAGCGCTCGAACACCAGCACGTTGTTGTCCACCGCCATGCCCACCGTCAGCGCCAAGCCGGCAAAGCCGAACAAAGTGAAGGCGGCCTTGATGGAGATCATAATCGCCATCAGCATCAACATGTTCAAGGCCAGCACGACCACGGCCACGATCCCCGCGAAGCGGTAGTAAACCAGCATGAACAGCGGCACCAGGATCGACGCGATGATCATCGCCATGGTGCTCTTCTGGATCGTATCCGAGCCCAGCGTCGGACCGGTGAAGAGCTTGCTGATGGGCTCCGATCGCAGCGTGGCGGGCAGACTGCCCGCATTGAGCACGTTCACGATCACGTTCACCTCTTCCTGGGTGAAATTGCCGGTGATCTCGCCGCGGTCGGAAATCCGTTCGTTGATCGTCGGCGCGGTGATCAATTGGCCGTCGAGAATGATGCCCAGCTCGCGCTTCAACCCGGTGACTGGGTCGGGCGAGTTGTTGCTGGTGAGCAATCCGAACAATTGCGCGCCGGTGGAGTTGAAGGCAAAGGTCACGTCGGGCTGGCCGCGCTGATCGAAATCGGCGGCCGCCCGCGTCAGGTAAGCGCCCGTGACGTCATAGGGATCCCTCTTGATGAGGATTTCCAAGGTGTCCTGGCCGTGGCGTTTGACCACCCGGGTGGCGATGTTGGAATACACGGTGAAACTCCGCTCGTCGCCCTTCTTCACCGGGATCCACCAGGCCAAGATATTCCCGCTGCTGTCGAGGATCTTGTTTTGCGAAAGTCCTTCCCGCCGCGCCCGTTCGATCAGATCGCGATCGACGCGGTCGTCAGCGAGAATGCGGAATTCCAAGGTGCCGGCGTCGCTGATGGTCCGCTCGACCTGCTTGGCCTGTTCCTCGTTGACCTGGGGGATGATGATCTCGACCTCGTTGGGGCCGTAGGCGCGAACCGTGACTTCCTTTTGCCCGCCCGGGTTCACGCGGTTGAGGATGGCGCCGATCAGCTTGTCCATGTCGAACGACTGATTGGCGGGCTGGTTGGAAGTGTCGACTTCGTAGACCAGGATCACGCCGCCGCTGAGATCGACGCCCAGCTTGGGCGGCCAGCCGGCGTAGGCCACCACGGCGCTGGCCAGCAGGGCGAAGAACGAGACGCCGATTTTCCAGCCGTAGTCCGGCATGCGGAACTTGCGGGCGAGATAATTGCCGGCCAGGAAGGACCCCACGAACACAACGAGCGCGACAATCAGCGACAGGAGCAATGACATACCGAAAATCCCTGCGTGTTACTTGGTGGAGGGTGCGGTGCTCGACGAATCTTCTTCTCCCAACACGCGGGAGATGGCGCTGAGCTGCACGCGAATCTTGGTGTTGGTCGTTTCGTCGACTTTGAGAGTCACTTCGTCGGCCTCGGGGTGGACGTTGGTCACCACCCCGTACATGCCGCCAACCGTTACCACCCGGTCGTTTTTCTTGAGCGCTTCGAGCATCTTCGCGCGCTTGGCCTGTTCCTGTTTTTGCGGTCGCAACATCAACAGGTAAAACAGCACAATGATGGGCAGAAAGGTAATTGCCAACGACCATAGGTTGCCCCCGCCCAGCGGGGCCCCACCGGCGGGTGCATCGGCCAACAGCGTCATGGAAGAGAAGAATATCGATCCCACGTCAATGAACCTATTCGTCAAGTGCTTGCTGCGGTCAGTCGGACGGGTGGCACGAAGCGACCGCCAACAGAAACGGCCCGACCAGCGCGCAGGACGGGCCCCGTTCGCATCCAATAGAGTTGATAATCATAAACTGCTACGGCGGAAGCAACAAGGGCAATGAATTCCCCGGTGCGGCAAGTTTTTCTGCCGCCCCAGGCACCGGGGCCGTCATCCTGAGCGCAGCGAAGGATCTTCGCCGCCCCTGCTGGCACGCCAGATTCTTCGCTGCGCTCGGAATGACCGGATACCGGCGCGGGCCAGGATTTCTTGCCGCACGGGAACCCTCCCATTGTACCCGATTTCATGCCGAAAGCTCTGTGGCCGCGTCGTCGGAACGGTTCCACCCCCCCATTTTTTCCGCGACGAACTGCTCGAAGCGGCCCGCTTCAATCGCCGTGCGGGCGGCCGCCAGCAGGCGCTGATAGTAAGTAACGTTGTGGATCGATAATAGGATCGGACCGAGCATCTCGCCCGCCATGAACAGATGCCGCAGGTAGCCGCGGCTGCGGCGGCAGGCCGGGCAGGGGCAATCCGCCTCCAGCGGCAAGGGATCGCGCTGGTATTGCAGGTTGCGCAGCCGCATCGTGCCCAAGTCGGTAAAGGCCATGGCGTTGCGGCCGTTACGGGTGGGCATCACGCAGTCGAACAGGTCGATGCCATGGCGGATAGCCTGCAAGATGTCCTCCGGCCGGCCCACGCCCATCAAATAGCGGGGACGGTCGGCCGGCAACACCGGCACCGTGTACTCCAGCACCCGATACATTTCGGCTGGCGTTTCCCCCACGCTCAATCCACCCACGGCATAGCCGGGAAAATCCAGCTCCGCCAGGTCCCGGGCGCAGCGAACCCGCAACTCCGGGTCCATGCCCCCCTGGACGATGCCGAACTGGGCCTGATCGCTGCGGCGGCCCGCGTCGCGCGATCGCCGCGCCCAGCGGACCGTGCGATCGGTGGCGTCGCGGATCACCTCCCGGTCGTTGGGCAGCGCCACCACGTGGTCCAAAACCATCGCCACGTCGCTGCCCAGCGCCTCTTGGATGGCGATGGCCTGCTCGGGCGTAATTTCCAGCAACCGGCCGTCGATATGGGAACGAAACTGGGCGCCCGTCTCGCTGACCCGGGTGATCTTCGCCAGGCTGAAGAGCTGGAAACCGCCGCTATCGGTCAGTATCGGCCCGTCCCAGCCCATGAACGCGTGCAACCCACCCAAGGACTGAACGACCGACTCGCCGGGCCGCAGCGTGAGGTGGTAGGTGTTGCCCAGCACCATTTGCGTCCCGGTGCCGCGAAGCTGCTCGATTTCCAGCCCCTTGACCGTGCCCAAGGTGCCGACCGGCATGAAGGCCGGCAATTCGACCGGCCCATGCGGGGTGGTAAACGTGCTCCGCCGCGCGGCGCACTGGCCGTCGGTCGCATGCACCCGGAAGGAGAATGGCGGAGTCATTTTGAATTCGGAATTGGGAGTTATGAATTCGGATTTCCGCAATCCGCCTTCCGAATTCCGAATTCGCCCTGGCCTCTGCTCCTCAGTCGCCGCGGAGCTTGATCCCCAGGGCGACCAGCTTTTCACGGACCTCGTTGAGGCTGGTGACGCCGAAGTTCTTGCACTCCAGCAAATCATCGCCGGTCCGCCGCACCAATTCGCCAAGGGTGGTAATTCCCAGGCGGATCATGCACTTGCGCGCCCGCACCGAGAGGTTCAGATCGGAAATCGGGCGGCTCAACAGGGCCTGCTCGTCGGGCGAAAGCGCCTGCGGCTCGAACATCTCGGTGACGTGCCGCTCGGGAGCCAATTGGCCCAGCTTCAGCCCCTTCGAGGCCAACATCTCCTTGATCTCGATGAGGCTGGTTTCGCCGAAATTCTTGCTGCTCAACAGTTCCTGCTCGGTGCAGCGGCACAGGTCGCCCAGCGTCATCACGCCCATCTTCTGCAAGCAATTGCGGCTGCGGACGGAGAGTTCGAAGTCGGTCACCGGGATATTGAGCACTTGGCTCATGCGGTCGCGCTTCTTTTGGGCGTCCTCATCGTAGTACTGATCGCCGGAAGCCTCGGCGTCCTTGAGGTACAACCGCGCCCGCGGATGATCCGGAAAAACGTCCAGCACCCGGCGATAGAAGTAGCAGGCACGGTCGTACTGCTCGCGGTCTTCGTAGAGGATACCCAAGTTGATCAAGGCCCCCACGTGCGACGGGAATTGCGAGGCCGAGCGTTTGTACAATTCCAAAGCCAGGTCGTCGTTGCCGTGACGATCATTTTCCACGGCCAGGCCGAACAGCGCGCCGGCATGATTCCGGTCGACCTCGACGGCCCGTTCAAAAAGGGCCACGGCTTCGAATGTGTTGCCGAGCATCGCCACCGTGGCGCCGCGTTGGTATAGATAATCGGCCGTTTGTTCCACGGCTCCGGAAAGTTGATCCAACACCGCCAGCGAGCCAACCAGATCGTGGCAGTAACGCAGCGATTCGGCCCGCGCAAGCGCGCACGCGTCGTGATCGTAGCCACCCCGTTCGGCCTGCTCGTAGCACTGGATCGCTTCGCGATACTGCTGCTTGGCGAACAACGTTCGCCCCAGGTAGTAGAGCGCCAGCGCCCCGCCGTCGGCCCGGCGCAGCGTCTCGATCGCCCGATCGTAGCGACCCAAGAGGAAATAGCAGACCCCCAGGCGCACCCGGCTGGCGGGCGTTTGGTTTTCCTTGAGCTCCAGTTCGCCCACGGCGTCGCGGAGCGCGCGATAATGCGAGAAATCGGCGGCAATCGCCGTGACCAACTGCCGCACTTCCCGCGGGCCGAAGGTGCCGTCGAAGAGGACGATTTGCTTAATATCCGTTTCCAAGGCTTGCGCCATCACGACGGTCTCCGTCAAATACGAAAAACGGGATTGCGGAGCAGGGGGCAGATCGAAACGCACTCCGCCCCAGCGGCTGGTGCACACCCGCCGCTAATCCCCAATCCCTGGTTTTTGCCGCGAAGAGCCAGCGAAGGGAGTCGAACCCTTAACCCCCGCATTACGAATGCGGTGCTCTGCCAATTGAAGCTACGCTGGCACGCAAAGCGTACGCCGAATCCACTAATTTAACCGCAAGAATCCCCTTCGGCAAGGGCTTATGGACCGGGGGTAGACGACAGTGGGAAGTGTGCAGCTACGGCGGGGGGGCTGCAAGGCACCAACCGCACACCACTACCACCCCTTTTGGCCCAGCCTTCCGGCCACACCACCTCGGAGGAACATGAGGTGCAGGCGGTTGTCCCCCCTTCCTAGCCGTTCAACCGCTTTTCCAACTCCGACCGGTCGATAGTTGGCTCTTGGCGTCGCTCGGCGATCAACTTCCAGAACTCCTCACTGGCGCCTAGTTCGGTTTGTTCGGCATCGAGTCCCTCAACGCCCACCACCAGCGCGACCGGGGTGCCGCCGCGCGTAATTACCACGCGATCCGATTGGGCGTCATGTACGCAGGCGTCCAAACTGGTATCCCGAATATCGACCGTTTTCATAGGATCTCACGCGATATGAGCCAGCACACCTGAACCAGTATACTCGCGAGGTGGAAAAATAAAAAAGGGCCTCTGACGCACCACTACCACAGTGGTAAACCTCGCGGTAAGGGCAAGGTAACCGCTTGGTTCCATTCATCAGAGGCCCTACGGGCCAGCTCGTGTTATGTGCTGCGTGGCTGGAAGTGTCACAAACCCCCACGATAGCGGGTCGTTCGTGCCGCCTCTCGCCCCGGCAGTTCATGCCGAACTTTCGGTCGACGTTCGCTTCGGTAACGCACGCCGCATGCCAAAGTCGCCCGGCGGTTATCGTAGATGGGATCTTCTGCATTAACTCCTTTTTCCATTGATATTTACAGTTATTTTCCCGCGGCGACGACACTACCCAGTCTGGCCGGCTGCTAACGAAAAGGCGTGTATCAATCTGCTACAATGGAGGCAACAAATCGCAACACTGCCCGCCTCAAATGAAAAACCAATTTGGCCCGTGCTGCGTACCTGTCAATTTGGGGAGCCTTCGCTATACTGGGCGCCAGCACATGCTCGCGCGTCGCTTCTCATCCCCTCCGACGGCTGGACGCTAGCAACGATTGAGGACCTCGCACTTGCCCGAGAACCCCGCCACCATTGGCCCCTACCGTTGTGGGCGGGGGCAACCGCTGCTGGTGATTGCCGGCCCCTGCGTGATCGAAGACGAGGCGGTCGTGCTCAGCATCGCCCGGCGGCTGAAGCAGATCGTTGCCAAACTGCCGATCCAGTTGATCTTCAAGGCCTCCTTCGACAAGGCCAACCGTACCAGCCTGGATTCCTTTCGCGGACCGGGGCTTGAGGCGGGGCTGGCGATCCTGCGACGGGTCGCCGAAGCCACGGGCTTGCCCATCACGACCGACATTCATGAGCCGCACCAGGCCGCGGCCGCGGCCGAAGTCTGTCAATTGCTGCAAATTCCCGCCTTTCTCGCCCGGCAGACGAATTTGCTGGTGGCCGCGGCGCGAACCGGTCGGGCGGTCAACGTCAAGAAAGGGCAATTTCTCGCACCGGGGGACATGAAGCACGTGGTCGGGAAACTGGCCGCCGCAGGTTGTCGCGACATTCTGCTCTGCGAGCGGGGGACCTTTTTCGGTTACGGCCGGCTGGTCAACGACATGCAATCCATCCCGCAGATGCAAGCCCTCGGCGTACCGGTGGTCTTCGACGCCACGCACAGCGTTCAGGAGCCGGGGGGACGGGGAACCAGCAGCGGCGGAAATCGGGCCATGGTCGAACCGCTGGCCCGCGCGGCAACGGCCATCGGCGCGGACGCCCTGTTCTTCGAGACCCATCCGGATCCCGACCATGCGCTGAGCGACGGTCCCAACATGGTTCCCCTGGAGCAGTTCGAGGGCCTTCTGACCCGTCTGCTGGCGATTCGTCAGACGGTGGAGAGATTCGGGTGATGCGACCGCCATCCACTGGGAGCCCGAGACCAATACGTGGCGGAAGCGCGTCGCGTGGCATACCGTCACGACGCGCAGCGTCGGGTCGGCATGTTCCCATCGGCCACGAACATGCCGACCCACGGCTCCGCCGTGTGACGGCATGCCACCCATTGTCTACTCTTGCGCCGATCCTACGCCGCGCAAACACATTCGTCGTTGCGGCGCTAGCCCTCAGCCTGGCGCTACTGCCAGGGTGTTCCGGCGAGACATCACGGCGAAACTCCGCTCGGTCGGACCTGGCCGACACTCCGCAGTCGGCGCAATCCCGCGAGGAGATGTTCAACGGAGCCATCGACAACCTCAACCGCCTGGAGGAATTCGATCCGTCGGCCATGCTGCAGCAGGTCATGGACCGGCTCAACCGCTGGCTGCAAACGCAAGACTTCTCGCCCGATTGGAAGCCCGACCCGATGATCGAAATGCTGCCGGAATCGCTGTTGACGATGCCGGCGGTGAAGAATTTGGGGCGGCTCTCGTTTGGACCGGAAGATGGAATGGCGCTGCAAGAGGCGATTTGGACCCGCGATCTTTCCCGTTGGGCCGGCGGGAAGAAACAGGATCCCTTGAGCCGCGCGCGGCAGTTGTTCGATTGGACCGTCCGCAATATCCAACTGGAATCGGCCGCGAGTGCCCCGGGCGGAGCGGCGGGGACGCATTTGCCGCAGACCGCGGGGGAGGCGCTGCTGTTCGGACAGGGCAGCGTCATGGAGCGGGCGTGGATTTTCATTCTGTTGGCGCGGCAACAGGGACTCGAGGCGGCCGTTCTGGCCGTCAAGGAGAGCAAAGATAAAGAAGCGGAGAAAGATAGACGCGACGCCGAGAAACGCGCCGAAAAAGGGAACGACCTCCGCGCATGGGCGGTCGCGGTCCGTATCGGGCAAGAACTTTACCTGTTCGATCCGCAACGCGGTCTGCCGATCCCCGCGCCCGCTGGAATCAAGGTCGACGAAAGCGGCCAACTCGATATCTTCCCGGCAACGCTTTCGCAAGTGGCCGACAACGCCGAGGTGTTGCGGCAAATGGACGTTGATTCCGCACGTGCCTATCCGGTAAAGGCGTCGCAAGTGAAGCAAGTGGTGGCACTGATCGAGGCCTCGCCCACCTATCTCTCGCGGCGGATGAAACTGATCGAGTCGCGGCTCTCCGGCAAGCAACGCGTGGTGCTGAGCACTTCGCCTTCGGCCCAGGCCGACCGGTGGCGATCCTGCCCCCACGTGGGCGAGGTGCGTTTATGGAAATTGCCGTACGAGACCGTTTTGTCCGAAACCCATTTGGATAACGACGAAATCCGGCAGCGGATGCTGCTGGTCCTGCCTTTCCAGACCGGACATTCGGCCGAACTGGGGAAGGCCCGGCTGTTGTACTTCAAGGGCCTGCTCTCCGGCGACGAAGGCGCAACGCACTATTATCAGTGCGCGCGGCCGTCGAATGTGGAAATCTCGGCCGCCAAGCTCACCCCGCTGGAACGGGAAGTCTACATCCGCGCCAAGCAGAATGCTAGCTATTGGCTCGGACTGGTTTCTTTCGAACGGGGCAAATACGCCGAGGCGATCGACTATTTCGCCACGCGGACCTTGCGGGCCTGGCCCGATGGTCCTTGGACACCTGCCGCCAACTACAACCTCGGCCGGGCCTACGAGGCCAGCGGTCAGACTGCTCGGGCGATCGCCCAGTACCGGCAGGAAAAAACATCGGCCGACGAAGGGCAGTTGCTGCGCGCCGCCTGGCTGGAAAAGCACGCCCGCGGGCGTTAGTGTAGTGCGTCAAAAGCTGAAGGACGTTATTCGGGGCCGATTTCGTGTGCCACTGGCTCTGCCAGTGGCGCCCGTCGCCCGGCATTGCAGCACTGGCAAAGCCAGTGGCACACGTGCAATAATGTCCCGCCGACGCCCCGCGTTGGTCGACGCAATCTACCTACGGCTTCTTGGCGTTCAGCCGCAGCTCGATGAACTGCCCGATGTACTTCTCGACGTTCAACTGCTTGCCCAGCATGTCGGTCCCCTTCAAGGTCGTATTCACTTTCTTGAAGAAGTAGTCCCGGTTCTTGGGATCGGCGGGCACAGGATGACTTTGGGCAAAGATTTTGTCGAGTCGCTTGGCCCCGTCTCCACCCTTGGCGCTGCTGACGATCATCAGGATCGAGAGACCGCTACGGACCGTGGAATTATTCATGGCTTGTTTCGCGGAGAGGCTCTTGAAGGTCATGTCGGGCGAGATCAGCACCAGGGCTTTGACATATTGCCCCTGCTTCTTGCCACCCAAAGGAGGCCAGCTCCAATCGCGCGCCGCATAGTTCATCGCCACGACCGCTCCCATCTCCGCGCCCACCACGCAGAGCTTCTCGATGTTGACGTTCTTTTTCGACTGCAAGAAGATGCGGCAGGCCTCCGCGTCGTATTGGAACATGTTTTCGAGTTGCGTCTTCTGCGCGGCTTGCAGGGTGCTCAACGGCTGGCCGCTCTGGAACTTGGTACTGGCGCCGTGGCCGCGCAGGTCGGGCACCAGTACGGCGCACCCATGCTCCTTCTGGAGCAGCAGCGCCAGGGCGCTATAGTCCGCGCTGCTCCCTTTGTACATGTGCAGCAGAATGACCGGAATCGCGCCCTCTTCAAAAGGACTGGCGTAGTAGGTGGCCCCGAGCGCCATCGGCATGGGATCGCCGGCCGTGCCGGTATCCAGATCGACTTGTACTGGGGCCGGCAGTTTTACCGGCGGGCCGGCGGGCGCTGCGGGCTGCGCCTGAGCGGAAGCCGCCGCGGTGAGCAGGCACGCCAAGGCGGTTGCGGCCAAACGGCCCGCTCGGAAAGGTCGATTTCCCAAGGGGTTGCGTACGAAAACCGAACAATCGTTGCCGAACATCGAAGGCGTCTCCCAATGCAAGATGGCTGGGCCAAGTGGGAAGGATCTACCAGCTATCCTAATCCACCGTGGCAATATTCGTCAACAATTGCCCAGAAGAGTCTGACGCAAAGGGGCCGGATCCATGTTTTCGGTCAAAAGTCGAGCCGAAAAATGGCCGCCGCTCCGACTTTGCAGTCCTCGGGAACAATCGCCCATCACATTCCCGTGTCGTCGGCAAAGCCGTCTTCCATGGGACGCGGATAGAAGCAGAAGCCCACTTTTCCCGCGATTACCTGGATGAATTCACGGCGGAACTGGGCTTCGGGCTTCTCGGCCGTGGGGACGCAATTGTTGGCCGGCCAGGTGATCTGCGGCAGCGATTTCTCGAAAACCGGCTCGTCCGGCGATTTTTCGTCCTTATCTTTATCTTTGCCCTTGGCTTTGGGATCGGGCTTCAGGTTATAGACGTGGACCGTCAGCGAAGCCTTTCCCTGGTAGAGAGTCTGGCCGGAATACATATCGAAATGCTCCAGGTCGATGCCTACCAGCATCTCGGCGCCCACCGCTTTACCGACTTCGGCGAAATCCTCCCAGTTGTGCTCATCGGTCCAACGCTCGACTTTTCGCATCGACACCAGCTTGATCTTGCTGCCGTTCTCTTTGAGCAACGCGGCGAGCGAGCGGGCCAGATCCTTGGCCACCCGCGAGTCCTGGTATTTCAGATCGGTCAACGATCGGCACACCACCGCCACTTCCTTGCCTTTCAGGCCGGGAAATTCCGGATCGGTGTCGGTGCCTTTGATCAGGATGGCCAGGGTCGGTATCAGTGACGAGCAACCCACGGTCGCCACCATGGCGGTGGCCACGGCCAGGCCGGCCCAGAAATACCTCCAACGTAAACCGAGGAAGGTCATTATTTGGCTCGCAGAAAAGGGAGGGAAGGATGAACGGCGAACGCTGAACGGAAAGGACTCGATCGTTTCGATACTGCAACCGCCTGCTACGCGCTGCCGATTGCCAGACGAATCACCCAATCGACGAGCGTGACGGCGGCAACCACGGCCAGCAGCCAGGCGACCAGGGTCGCATTGGGCACCCGGCCCAACCATCGTCCCCAAACCGCGCTAGCCAACAACCAGATCGCAGCCACCGCGGTGATCACGCCCAAGAGCGTTCCGCCCACGTTGGCGGCCGCCGCTTGGACAAGCTTCCCGCGGACGAGGTACGCCCAGGAGGTCGTCATGCCACAGCTTGGGCAACGCCGGCCGAAAAGCACCCGAAAGGTGCATGGCGGCAATCCCAATTGCTGGTGCGTGCCAAATCCGCGGCCGTCCGGCCGGAGCATCGCCGCGACGCCCAGCGGGGCCAGCAGCCCCAGCGCCAACAGCAATACTCCCAACCGTTTACGGCCGGAAAGGACGAACCGCTCGGACTCACTCGTCTCCGACACGTTCACCGATGGAACTCTTGGAAAATGACGCGGCAGAATAGCCATAAGCCAAATTGGCCGCAAGAGGAAAAAAAGAAGAGGGGGAGTGGGGGAGAAAGGGAGTAGGGGAGTCGAGCCAAAGACGTTCTTCGGCTGGTCTCCCCTACTCCCCCACTCCAACTCTTACGCACCTGCTTCGCCTCGTTCCGCGGCCGCCAGGGCCTCCAACTGTTGGGCCTGGGCCTCGTCGACCACCAGGCGGCGGACGGCCGTCGCCCGCCCCGTTTCCGGGTCGGCGTCGACGATCGTGCCGTGGATCCGCACGTCGTCGCTGGCAACCTCGAATTGCGTGGGGCGAAAGGTCCGCGTAGTTTCCATGACCCGATCGATCCGCCGCCCGAGAATGCTCTCGTGCGGACCGGTCATGCCCACGTCGCACTGAAAGGCCGTCCCCCCCTTAAGGATCTGTTCGTCGGCGGTGGGCACGTGGGTATGGGTGCCCAGAACGGCCGTCACCCGGCCGTCCAGCATCCGGCCCATGAGCTGCTTGTCGCTGGTGGCCTCGGCGTGGAAGTCCATCAACAGCACGCGCACGTTTGCCGGCATGGCGGCCAGCACCCGGTCGGCCGCGTGGAAGGGACAATCGACCGGCGACATGAACACCCGGCCCTGCGCACAGAAAACCCCCACCGCGACGCGATTGCGGGCCGTGACCACGGTGAAGCCCTTGCCGGGCGCTTCCGGGGGATAGTTGGCCGGTCGCACGATGTTGGGTTGCGATTGCAGGATCGAGAAGATCTCGCGGCGGCGGAAGGCATGATCGCCCAGCGTAATGCAGTCCACGCCGGCATTGATCAGGTCATAGTAGATTTCCGGGGTGATCCCCGAGCCGCCGGCGACGTTTTCAGCGTTGACCACGACCAGGTCCAGCTGCTCTTGGATTCTCAGTCCCCGCAAGGCTTGGACGATGATCCGCCGGCCGGGTTTCCCAACCACGTCGCCAATCAATAATAGCCGCACAAATCCTACTTTCTAGCTTTCAGCGATCAACCTTCGGAATCGAAAAGACCTCCGTACGCTTGCTCGCAGCAATTTAAGCAACTTCAATACCGTTTCTGCCCACTGCCGCCCGCTTCTTATCGAGCGATTTCGGTGTGCCGCGATTCGCGGAGCACGGTCACTTTGATCTCGCCGGGATAGGTGAGCCGCTCCTCGAAGGCCTTGGCGATGTCGCGGCAGACTTTGGCCGCGGTGTCGTCGGTCGTTTCCTTGGAACTGACCAACACCCGCAACTCGCGGCCGGCCTGAATCGCATAGGCCTGTTCGACGCCGGGGAAGCCGGTGGCGATCGATTCCAGCTCTTCCATCCGTTTGACGTAGCGTTCCAGGGTTTCGCGGCGGGCTCCCGGACGCGAGGCGCTGCAGGCATCGGCGGCCGAGACCAGCAAAGTGTAGGGATTGCCCAAGCGCAGGTCGTCGTGATGCCCGATCGCGGCATGGATCACCTCGGGCCGCTCGCCGTAGCGTTTCAACAGGTCGCCGCCGATCTTGGGGTGACCGCCTTCGGTCTCGTGGTCCACCGCTTTGCCGATATCGTGCAACAGGCCGCAGCGGCGGGCCAACACGCCGTCCATGCCCATTTCGTCGGCCAGCATGCCGGCGATAAAGGACACTTCGACGCAGTGCCGCAACACGTTCTGGCTGTAGCTGGTGCGGAAGTGGAGCCGGCCGAGCAGATTCGCCAGCCGCTCGTTCAGCCCGTGCACCTCGACTTCCTGGCAGGCCTGTTCGCCCAACTTCTGGATGTGGCGTTCCAACTCGCGCTGGGTTTCGGCCACGATTTCTTCGATGCGGCTGGGGTGGATGCGGCCGTCGGCGATAAGCTTGCCCAGCGCCAGCCGGGCCACTTCGCGGCGAATGTTGTCGAAGGCGCTGACGATCACCACGCCGGGCGTGTCGTCGATGATCACGTCCACTCCGGTGGCTTTCTCGAAGGCGCGGATGTTGCGCCCTTCGCGGCCGATGATTCGCCCCTTCATCTCGTCGTTGGGAATATCGACGCTGCTGGTGGTGCTCTCCGCGGTATGGGCCGCCGCATAGCGCTGGATCGAGGTCAGCAACACTTCGCGGGTCCGCTGATCGCAGGTTTCGGCAAGCTGCCGCTCGTGGCGGGCGATCACCGCGCCGGTCTCCTGTTGCAGTTGGGTTTCCAGCATCTCGAGCAGTCGCCGCGTGGCCTCCTCCTTGTTCAAGCCGCTCAACTCGTGCAAGGTTTGCCGCTGCATTTCCAGCAGATTGTTTACCTCGTCGCGGCGGCGATTGAGGTCCTGGGTCTTTTCGGTCAGCTTGTGCTGCGCGCCCTCGACCATCTTCTCTTGCTTGCGGACCTGTTCCGCCTGCTGTTCCAGGGCGTCCTGACGTTTGTCGAGCAGGCGGTCGCGTTCGTGCAATTCTTCCCGCAGCGCGCGAAGATCGCGTTCGCCGTCGGCCTTGTATTGCAGCGCCAGTTCCTTCAGCTCCAATTCCGTTTCACGGCGGCGATTTTCCGTGTCTTGCTTGGCTCTGCGGACGATTTCCTCCGCTTCCGATTCGGCGTCGCGACGGCGCAGACGGTCCAGCAGACGCAACGAAACAAAGGCCAATCCCGAGGCCAAGATGGCGGTGATCACCACCGCAATTGCAATTCCCACCACGGCTGATATTCCTTCCCGGTTGTCGGCCGGTGAATTGCCCCCAAACGCCCCGCGGCAGCCGGCGGCCATCCGCACCTCCGGCAAGGAGACGGAATGCCATGCGGATCAAGCCGCTAACAGGGGAGCACGCCGCGGAAGAATATCAGCCCACCAAGGGATACGAGAGTTCCGACCGTCCGAAAAAGCGCAGCAAAGCCGGCCGTGGGCACTCTGGGCGATATTCCCGGCCATGACGCTTGGCACTCAAAAGTCCGCCGCACGAACCGATCGCAGCGATCGGCAAGGCGGCGCAGGCGCCGGGAGGACCGGAGATTTCTTTCATCACCAGGGGCGGACCGAAGGGGCCGACGTTCGACGCATCCGCCCGAGATCGCGCATACCGAGCCCCCTCGCGCCGAACGGGATTCGGCACGCATGCCCAGCGCGGCGGCCGGTAACCCAGGTTACCGAACAACCGAGCGATCAAGCTCAGGATCAAGACCAACGGATGCAAGGGAATGTCAGTGCGAACGCGTGAATCGTGCTTACTGCCAACAAAACAGACGTCTAAGGAATCTCGCGCTGAATTCTTCTTCGACACCCCCCAGGGGGTGGTCAAGGACAAATTCACCGTGAAATATTTGATTTTGACACTCCCATCTTAACAGACGGTCCGCAATCTGCAACCAGCAATCGCGGCTGCCGGGGAGATAACCCCAATATCCGGCTGAGGTTATGATGAGTTTTCCGGGGGGGCCTGGGATAATCGGGGGGGAAGGGGTAAAAAAAGACCTTCCATATTTCGCTTTTCGATCCCGGATTTCGGATCGCGAGTCGATCGCCGCTTGCGGTTTCGCCAGGGACGACGGATAAATGACGCATAAAATCCAAAACCAACTGGCCCTCTCATGGCCGCCCGAAGCGTGGCGCGACCTGACCGTGCTCCTCGCGGTCTCCGGCGGCGCCGACAGCGTGGCGCTTGCCCGGGCTTTGGCGGCGATCCGTGCCGACGGGCCCGGACGGCTCTGCGTCGCGCATTTCAATCATTGCCTGCGGGGCGCCGAATCGGCCGCCGACGAAACCTTCGTGGTCGAACTGTGCCGGCGGTTGGGCTTGCACTGCGAGGTGGGCCACGCCGCGGCCGCGCTGGCCGACGTGGCCGGCGCGACCCTGGAAGAGGCCGCCCGCGATGCCCGTTACGAATTTCTCCGCCAGGCCGCCGAGCGATTGGGCGCCCGCTACGTGGTGACCGCCCATACGGCCGACGATCAGGCGGAAACGGTGCTGCACCGGGTGATCCGTGGCAGCGGCATCGCCGGGCTGTGCGGCATCGGCCGCACGCGGCCCTTGGGGCCGGCGGTAACCGTCATCCGGCCGCTCTTGGGCGTGCGGCGGAGCGAACTGCTCGCCTATCTTCAAGAACTGGACCAGCCCTATCGCGACGATTCGAGCAATGCGGACCGGCAGTTCACGCGAAATCGGATTCGCCACGAATTGCTGCCGCGGTTGGCCGTCGACTTCAATCCGGGCGTGGTCGATGCCCTGCTGCGATTGGCCACGCTGGCCGGCGAAGTGCAGGCGGTGGTCGACGCCCGCGTGGATGCGTTGGCCGCGCGGTGCGTCGAGGAAGAGGGCCCGGGAGCGGTCCGCATCAAGCTGTCCGAGTTGACCACCGAGCCGCGTTACGTGGTCCGCGAATTGTTGATCGCCGTTTGGCGGCAGCAGGGTTGGCCGTTGCAATCGATGGGTTTTGCGGAGTGGGAGCAATTGGCCGAGATGGGCCTGGTCGCCACGGGATCGTCGTCGTCCTCGGCGGTTCGCAAGCGGATGTTTCCCGGCGGGGTCATGGCGGAAGTTGACGCGGGGAGATTGCGGCTGGGGCGGGAAAGGTCGTAGTTCACTAGTGTTGCGAAAAACCGCCAGGGTGGGTCGAGCGCAGCGAGCCCCACCAGAGTCTGTCAAAAACGCTGCCTAATACGGACTTAAAACCCCTGCTACTCGTGATCTCACGGTCTCGCACGCCTCTTTCGCCGCTTGTGAGAAGAAACGCGCGTAGCCAAGCTCGGTAGACCGAATGTAAACGGAGGTGTCGCCCAAATAGCCGCATGGTATCCGGTTCAGCGAATCCATCAATCGCCTGTACTCCGCCACCAACCGCGCTTCTTCTGGGGTCTCGGGCATTGGAACGCCCTTGATTTGCGCGAATTTCGCTGTCTCTTGGATTTCTTTTATTTTCTTGTCGATCGCCGCATTCTGTGCAATCATCTCCTGCACGCGACTCGGCTCGATCTTCCGAGCGAATTCCATGGTAATGCAATAGTCGAAGTGCACAACATGGCGACGCAAATAGTCGTCCCGGCTCTCGCCGGGTCTTCGGGGTTCGGCATTCGTGAAATTGACGAAGAGCGGTTGCTGATTGGGTCGCAGAGCGACGCCTGTTGAGGTTCGCTCAAGATTCCAGTTCTTCGGCAAAACTTTGACGACAGCCGCAACAATCCGCGCCTCGTCAGCCGCTTGCGCCTCGGGTGATTCAGAAGTTGCTGGCCTGGGGCACGCCAGGAAAAGAACAAATACCGTGAAAAAACGGGATGATATTCTCTGAGGCATGATCCTTTCCAATCCGAATGGAAATCGTTATGGTGGGGCTCGCTGCGCTCGACCCGCCCTACGTCCCGCGATAGAACTTCTGCCGCAGCAGATTCTTGTCGGTGGTCACCGGCCCGGTGTTCTTGTCGTCGCGGAGAATCCCCGCCATGATGCAATACTTCGCGTCCAGGTCGTCCGCATAATGCACCAAGAGGGCCTCGGGCGTCATCGGCGGCTTCGGCGAGCCCCATTCCGGCAGACGCTGATGGGCCAGGATCAGATGCTCCAGCCGCAACTGCGTGTCGCAGTCGATGGGAGTCGCCAGCACCGCCTCGCGGACAATGTCGCGGCCCAGCAGGATATGCCCCACCAGCTCGCCCTCGGGCGTGTAGATGCTGCCGCCCGGCTGTTGATCGATCTCCCGCAGCTTGCCGATGTCGTGGAGGATTCCGCCGGCGACCACCAGCGACTTCTTCAAGGGCGGTTTCAGCTCCGGGTAGTATTCGGCATACTTGTCGGCCAGGTAAACGCAGGTGCGGCTGACACTGAGCGTGTGTTCCAGCCAGCCGGCCACGAAGGCATGATGATTGCGCCGCGCCGCGGGCAGCCGCAGCAACATCGGCTGATTGCCCAAGAGGATCGCTTCCACCAACGTCCGCAATGGCGGGTCCTCGATCCGCTGCCGCGCCAGCTCCAGCAATTCGTCGAACATCTGCTGGGGATCGAACCGCGATTGCGGCAGGCACATCACCGGGTCGAAGCCGTCGGCCCGGTCGGCATCGACCACCTCGCGGATGCGGCGGATCTCCAGTTGCGGGCCGTAGTTGCTCTCGCGGTAGGCCGCCCGGAGCTTGTAGAACACGCCCGGCGTCCAGTGCTCGCGGCACTCCGCCGCCCAAGGCGAGTTGTCCCACACCGGGGTGGTAACTTCGCGGAGAGCGTCGCGGAAACTAACCCGCCAATAAGGCTTGCCCTCGCGCGTCGTCAACTCTTCCTTGGCGGAGAGCAAGGCGAAGAAATCGGCCTCTTGGCCGGACGTCAATTGCGAGAGTTGCACAATGCCCATGGCGACTCCTCCAAGGTGAATGGGGTCTATTTTACAACAGGCCGCAGGCAGGCGGCAGGGGGGCGGGAAATCACGAATGGCACGAATCGCACCCATAAGGGGCCGTCCCACGTGGAGCGCTCCGGTCGCTGGCGCGCGTCGGGGTTTTTCCGCTTTTTCTGCCGGCTGCCCACTGCCGACTGCCGACTACGCATGATTTTTGTCAAGTTCGGCCTGCTCTTCGTCGAAGAATCTGCCATGTCCGACGCACCGCGCAAACCGTCGCGTCCGCAGCCGCCCAAAGCCCGCAGCATGGGCGACGTCTGGCTGGATGCGTTCATGGCCTACGCGGCCGGCGAATGCCACCTGTCGGAGAATACCGTGGCCGCGTACCGCCGGGACCTGCGGCGGTTCTTCCAATGGCTGGGTCCGCGGAGCGTTCCCAAGCTTACGATCCGCGACCTGGCCGACTACGCCACCTGGCTGCACGGCCGGCAGCTTGCCCCGGCCAGCATCGCCCGGCACATCGTTTCGCTGAAGGTCTTCTTCCGCTACTTGCAATTGGAAGCCGTGCTGCAAGAGAATCTGGCCGAGTTGTTGGGGAGCCAAAAGCTGTGGCAGCGGGTTCCCCAGGTGCTCAGTCCGGAGCAGGTCGACCGGCTGTTACAAACGCCGGGAAAGGCCGACGCGTTCTGGCGCCGCGATCGGGCGCTGTTGGAACTGCTCTACGCCACCGGCTGCCGGGCCTCGGAAATGACCAACATGCGGCTCCGCGACCTGCACCTGGAGCAGAAGTATTGCATCTGCCGCGGCAAGGGAGACAAGGAGCGGATCGTGCCGTTGGGCAGCCGGGCGATCCAGGCCTTTGCGGCTTACGTGGAGCACGAGCGCGGCATCCTGGCGTCGCGGGCCACTCCGGCCGCCGACTGGGTGCTGCTCTCCTATCGCGGCCGGCGGCTGCGGCGGGAGCGGATTTGGGAACTGATGAAGCGTTATGCGGCCCGCGTCGGCGCACCGCCGGAAGTCAGCCCGCACACGCTCCGCCACAGCTTCGCCACCCATCTGCTGGCCGGCGGCGCCGATCTGCGGCAAGTGCAGGAGATGCTCGGCCACGCCAGTATCGCCACCACGCAGATCTATACCCACGTGGACATCTCCCGGCTGCAAGCGGTACACAAGCAGTTTCATCCCCGGGCGTAGAGTCGGCGGCCGGGGGCAGTCGGCAGTGAAGACGAACCTTGCCTGCCCACTTCTTACGGCGCGGCGAACTTGATGTTGTCGATCAGCTTGACCGTCCGCCGGCCGTCGCTCGACGGGTAGCCCGAGATGGCCGTCATGGCATCCATCAGGTATTGGTACTTCAGTTGGTCGTCGAACGCAAGTTCCACTTCGTAGGCGGGCGCCGCAGCCGCACCATGATGGTCGGCCACCACTTGCCGCAGGTGCTGCTGCAACTCGGCCAGGGAGGCCAGGCTTTGTTGGCCGAGGACGATTCCCGCGAGACGACCGTCGCCGCCCGCGCGGAGCCGGACGTGAATGGGCAAGCTGCGGCCGCCGTCGGTCCGCCCCGCGGCAGTGGCGAGTTGCGGCGGTTGGGGACGGAGATCGGCTGCGGAGCCGGCGCCGCGAAGGCTGAGCAAACAGACGATCCAAAGCAGCATCGCGACGCCGAGCGTCGGCATCAGGCTCAGTGGGATTCTCTCGTGCTCCACGCGCTGCCGGAATCGCATAAACTTACGGCCGTCAATGGTGATTTGCCGCGTCACGAAGGAGAAAACTATCAAAGCCGGCGTCTTCGCAGATCTTGATTACACGGCGAACGACGCCCGCCGCGGCGTCGCGATCGGCGCACAGGATCAGCGTGGCCCGCTCCCGGCTGTCGCCGCGGATCGCCGGTTTCCGTCGAGCCAGGGCGGTGGGCAAGCTTGCCACGTCGATCGCCTCGTCGCCGAGAATCACCTGGCCCGCGAACGTGATCCGCAGCGAACTCCGCGCTTCCGGCAGATTCGCCCGCGCACTCTCCGGGCGGTCGATCGACGCATCTTGCTCCGCGGCGGCGAAGCTCAGCGCGAGCAGGAAAAAGAAGATCGCCTGGCAGCCGACGCCGATCACCGGCATCAGGTCGGGCCGGGCGATCGCTTGCGCACCGCGTTGGAACCGCAACGGGGGAAGGGGGAATGAGGCGTTATCGCGGACACGGGCCGCGTTGCGAATTTCGAATTCCGAATGCGCCGACTTCATTTTTCGCCACGCAGCCGCGCCATCAGGTTCTCCGCCGTCGTGGCGGCTTCCAGCATCAGCCGGCTCAGCCGGCAGCGGAAGTAGTGGTGCAGCGCGATCGCCGGAATCGCGATCCACAGTCCGACCAAGGTCGACACCAGTGCCAGGCCGATCCCCTGGGCCAACTCCCAGGGCTTGGGCGTAACGTTCTTGGATGCGATCACGGCGAAGGCTTCGATCATTCCCTCGACGCTGCAAAGCAGGCCCACGAGCGGGCCGATCTGCGCGATCAGGGCGAGGTAGCCGACCTGGTGCTGCAGTTTGAGGTGGCCTTCGTCGCCCACGTCCTGCATGGCCTGCGTCGCCGCGTCGTAGCCGGTGGAGACCTTGGCCATTCCGGCCGCGAGCACGTGGCCCAGGAACGAATCGTCGTGCTTGGCCAAATCGTACGCCTCTGGGAAGGATTGGTCGTCCAAGTGGGCGGCCAACCCGGCCACGAGGTGGGCGGGAACGATGTTCTCGCGGCGCAGGGCCAGCACGTTCATCACCACCAGCGCCACGAGCGCGAAGGAGATTCCCAGGAAAATCGCCACGTAGAACCAACCCAGCGAATCGTAAAGCCACCGCAGCGTGTTCTGCGGACCTGGCGGCGACGACTCGCCGCGGGCCGGCTGCGCTTCGGCGCGGACCGCCGACGGTGGACCGGCGGTGGGAAGTTGCGGACTTTCTTGGGCCGGTGCAGCCGCGGCGGCGAGACCCGGACTGTCCGTCAGCAGCATCGAGAGCAGTCCCAGCCCACAAAGTCCGGCCCAAAGGACCGCTTTCCAGGGGGCTGCATCCGATAGCTCATTTCTTTGACGCACCATAGTCTTTTCAGCTCAGAAGCCGTTTCAAGATCGACCCGACCTCGTCGCCGGTCCCTCTCCCTCGCCCTAGGCGAAGGGAGTTTCGCGACGGATTCTCACTCCCCGGCCCAGGGGCTATTCTTGTAGTTCTCGCTGAGCGTGTGGCGGGCTTTGTTGGCGCGATCCGGTTGACGCAACTCGGTCCAGAGATCGACGAGGTTGGCCAGGGCCTCGGCGTGGGCGTCGGCGCACTTCGCATACGCCTCCATGACGTCCACGTGCAGGTAGGCCATCAAGGCCTCCTTGGTCTTGCCAGCCTTCTTGTAGGCCGCGCCGAGGGTGTTGTAGGCCGTGGCCATCGCCTCGGGGTTTTGTTCGGAATCGGTCTTTTCGATGACTTCCTCGATGGTCTTGACCACGTCGTCGGGCCTGCCCATCTCGATCGCGCAACGGGCCTTGCCCAACGTGGCGATGAGCCGCTGCGAGTCGGCCAGATCGCCCGTGGCGCTGACGGCCAGCACGGCATCGAAGGCCTTTTGGGCTTCGGCCGTCTTCTTTTCGAGCAACAGCGTCCGGCCGGTGGCCACGCCAGCCCGCATCTTCAACTCGGGGAAGGGACTGTCGGAGAGTTTATTGTAGTAGAGGCACGCCTGGTCGTAGCGGCGCAGCCCCAGCAGCAGGTCACCGAGAATCTGGCAGGCGTCGTAATAGTGGAAGTTGGTGGGATTGGCGTTCACCCAGGCCAACATTTTGGAACCGGCGTCCTTGATCTCTCCCTCCCCGGCCACCGCCAGCTTGGCGGCAAGATACGCGCGGTAGTAATCGTAATCCTGCTGGACTTCCTTGCGCGGGGCGGTCTTGAATTCCACTTTATCGAGAACCACAACCGCCTCTTGCATTTTTCCGTCCGCCACGTAGTTGCGAACCGTCTTCATTGCCCCCGGTTCGCCGTCGAAGTTCACCGATTGAATCTCGATGGACGGTATCTCCTCGGTGACCCCGCCGCGATCGATTACCACCTTCAACGGAGTGATCTGCGTGATCTCGCCGATAAGGGTCTTGCCGCCGATGGTCTTCACCGAGTCGCTGGCCTGGCCGATCACCGCCGCAAACGCCGGCAGCAGGATGGCTGAAACAAGGCAACGCATTTTCATGAGGATCTCCTTGGTTTATTTTGTCGTCGCGCTTTTCAAGGGACTTGCCGAATTTCTACCCAACAGCGGATCCAGAAGCAAGACCCGCGCCGGCTGCTGATAAACGCCGGGCAATTGCGCCGCCGCGGCCAACAACGCACGGCTGTCGGCCAGGGTTGCCGCCCGCACCGAGTCATCGGCCGTGCGCGTCCGGGCCGTTTCCAACAGCGCGCGGCCGGTCAGGAATTGGATGGCCAATCCTTCGGCGCCGGTTTTCTCGGTCGGCCGGACCGACGTAAGCCACTGCTGTCCCTTGGCCACGGCCTGTTTCCAGTCCCGCACCGCGGGAAGCAGGCAGGTCTCCAGTGCCATTACCAGGGCTTTGTTCTTCATCAGCCGGAACGCGTCCGGCTCGTCCGGCTGCTCGAACAGTTCCTCCAGCGCGGCCAGGGCCCGCTTCGCGTCGCCCAACTCCTGGGCGCAACGGGCCTCGCCCAACCGGGCGTAGCAGCCGGCCAGGAGTTGCTGATAGCGCTCGTACAGTTGGTGATATTTGGCGGCTGCCGCAGCCAAACCTTCACGCTGCTGCGGACTATCGGCCGAATAGGTCTCGGCCGTCTCGTAGACCAGTGCCGCCTGGGCCAGGCGGATCTCCAGCAGTTCGCGGCGCGCCGCATCGCGTCGGTCCAGCTCCTGGACGTTTCCGCGGGCCACGAGTTGGGAAAGCCGCTCTTGCAACTCGTCGAACTGTTGCTCGGCGACGGCCAACACCCGAAAAGCCGCTTCAAAGAACGATCGAGCCTCCCGGAGACCATCGGCCCGCTGGGGGGGCGTGCGGCGCGGATCCATGGCCCATTGCATCTGGAGACGCCCGCGCTCGCTGGTCACCCGGCCCAATTGGGCCCACGCCGCCATGCTCAAGGGATGGGCCGGGTGCTGCCGGAGAAAGGCCGCCAAGCACTTCTCCGCCGCGGCAATCCGCTCCGTGCGATCGGCGGCCGCATCCAGGCCGGCCAACAACAGGATACCCTTTTCGTAATCGATGGTATCCTTGAAATCCGCCGGGGCAGCCGAACTGGTTCGCATCTGATCGAGATAATCGATGGCCAACTCGTTCAGGCCGCGCTGGCGCAGCCCTTGCAGAAACTCTCGGCAAGGCTCAGCGGCCCCCACTGTTTGGCAAGCCATACACCCCAGAGCGGTGCCCAAAAGCAACGCCATGCGCAAGACGACGGGTTGTATCAAGCGGGTTCCTCGTTCAATCCAGCCGCCAGCGATCGGCTTTCCGCGACGGAAGATATTCTTCGACCGCCCCTCGGTCAAAGGCTTCCTCCTACAGACTATCTGCTTTTTCCCGGACGCACAAGAATCAGCCGCATACGGTACGGCGATGGAATATGCTGGCCGGGCCGGATTCCCGCATTAAGACGGCGGGTTTGCACGCGGCGTGAGCAAAAAAAGCGGCTCCTCTGTTTCCCGACCCCTCTGGATCGTTGGGTTCCGAGATATAATGAGAACAGTTTGGTTTGGCGGTTGGCGGCAGGCACGTGGCAAAACATGGTTGCAGAAGGACGCCGGGGTGAGAAGCATCGTTCTTTTCGGACTTTTGCTGGGGATGGTCGCGGGTTGTGAAAAAGCTCCCGATGAAAAGGAGAGGGCCGAGGCTGCGCGGGTGGCCCAGGAAGTGCGGAATTCGATACGGCGAAAGATCGACGAAACCGACACGAAGAAGAAGGAAGAACAGCGCTGCTGGCAGCATCCCGAGGAAGCCTACCGGCTGGCATGCCAGTACGTTCAAGATGCCTACCCTTCGGCGGCGGATGCCGAATTTCCTGCCAGCCCGGACAAAGTCGAGAAACAAATCGATCGGCACTTGCTGATCCGCGGCCATTATGTGGGCAAAGATGAGACGGGCCGTACGATCCAGGTTACGTGGGAAGCCACGGCGTATATCAACGGCAAGTGGCAGATTCTTTGCAGCGAGGTGGTGAGCACGCGACTGCTCTGAGGAAAATGGTGGACGATCGTCGGTGGCCGGAATCGAAAAAACCCCGAGAACTTGGAAAAGGGGTGCCGGTCTTGTGAATTTCGTGTCTGCCCTCCCCCGTTGTTCTTCGTCCTTCGCCTCTTCGCTTCCGTCCAGCGGCCATAGGCCCTTGTCTGCCCGATAGAATAGTGGCACAATCGAACGCTTCGGGGTACGCAACCGAGTATGCCGCCAGGGCTGAATCCAGGAGAGTGTGAAAATGCAACGTGCCAAGATCACTATTGTTGGGGCCGGCAACGTCGGTGCGACCACCGCCCATTGGTGCGCCGCTGCCGAATTGGGCGATGTCGTCTTGCTGGACATCCCGCAGACCGAAGGCATGCCCAAGGGCAAAGCCCTGGACCTGATGGAAGCCTCGCCGATCGCGGGCTTCGACGCCAAAATAGTCGGCACGACCAACTACGACGACACGGCCGGTAGCGACGTGGTGGTGATTACCGCCGGCATGCCCAGGAAACCGGGTATGAGCCGCGACGACCTTTTGGCGATCAACGCCAAGATCGTGGGATCGGTGGCCCAGGAGATCCGCCGTACCAGCCCCGATGCAATCGTGATTGTCGTGAGCAACCCCTTGGACGCAATGGTGCAGCGGGTGTTGCAAGTCACCGGCTTCCCACACCAGCGGGTCATGGGCCAGGCCGGCGTTCTGGATACGGCGCGGTTCCGCACCTTCGTCGCCCTGGAGTTAGGCGTGAGCGTGGAAGACGTGGCCGCAATGCTGCTGGGCGGGCACGGCGACACCATGGTGCCGCTGCCGGATTGTACGGCGGTGGGCGGAATCCCGGTCAGGCAATTGATTCCGGCTGAGCGGTTGGCCCAAATCGTGCAGCGGACCCGTGACGGGGGCGCGGAAATCGTAGGCCTGCTCAGGACCGGCAGCGCCTACTATGCCCCCGCGGCGGCCACCACCCAGATGGTCGAGGCCATCGTCCGCGACAAGAAACGACTGATTCCCGTGGCTGCGTATTGTAACCAAGAATATGGGGTGGGTGGGTATTACGTGGGCGTACCGGTGATTCTCGGTTCCGGGGGCGTGGAGAAAATCATCCAACTGCAGCTTACCCCTGAGGATCAAGCGGCGCTCGACAAGAGTGTCGAGTCGGTCAAAGGGTTGGTAGCCACGATGGCCCGACTCACGCAGGTCGCTTAGAGCCCCTAGTTTCCCGCGGCCTCGGCCGATGCTGCGATTGACAGGCCTACAGCCGATGGAGTAGAGTCCAAATGCCTGCCCGGGATCTTGTATACTCTGCGCGGTTTGAACGGATTGAAACCGCAACAATAATGCAACCTTCGTGTCGTTCTTAACCGATCGCGGTATAAGTTAGGCAGCGCCTTCCTCGTCTTCATAAACGGATTGCGTATGAACCGCACGCGTCGATCCAAGAATCTGGCCCTCTCGGCGCCAGTTCCACCGCTGTTCAGTGTTGAAGCAGGCCGCATGGAAACGGCTTTGGGCGATACGGTCCATAGCCTGTTCGCTCCATTGCACTACGAGCCAGGGTATGCGTATCCGCTGCTGGTCTGGTTGCACGGGCTCCACAGCGACGAACGGCATATCCTGCGAATCATGCCCCTGGTGAGCATGCAGAACTACGTGGCGGTGGCTCCACGGGGCCTGGAGGTCACCGCGGCCGAGGAGGGACGCAGCGGCTGTGGCTGGCAACAGACCGACGATCACATCCGGCAGGCGGAGCAGCGAGTATTCGACGGTATCGAGATCGCCTGTGGAAAATTGCACGTCAGCCCGCAGCGCATATTCCTGGCCGGGTTCGATTGCGGCGGCTCAATGGCGCTGCGGCTGGCGATGAGCCATCCGGAACGCTTTGCCGGGGTGCTGTCGTTGTGTGGCTCGTTGCCGATGGGTGGGACATTGCTGGCCAATCTGGCGGCGGTCCGCCGTTTGCCGGTGTTCATGGCCGTCGGCCGTTATAGCCCGGAGTATCCGCAAAATCGGGTGTGCGACGATCTACGCCTGTTGCACTCGGCGGGGATCTCGGTGACGCTGCGGCAATATCCTTGCAGCCACGAACTGGCTCCGCAGATGTTGCTGGACGTCAATCGCTGGATGATCGAGCAAATCACCACGCCTAACGATTCACGCGCCAAAGCGGACTCGCGGCGATCGTTCCGTTTGGAGTAGGCTGCGCTTTAGAAGCTGCTTCAAGACCTACCCGCCCCCCGGCCCGTCTCCCGCGACCATGCTTCGGGATCGCGCCGTGGGACCATGTTGCGCAAACCGCCCTGCCCGGCAGGGGAACCGAAGCATAACCCACGAAGCTGCCGCAGGTTGCGCACGAGCGGCGGGGCCCGCAAACGCCCATTGACAGCGCCGCGTCTTTTCGGGTACAAACCGCGCATCATATCCTCGACCTCCTCACCCCCCAAGGCGCAACGGCCGTTCGGCCGGGGTCGCCTCCGCGGGCCACTGAAATTGCCAACGGTTAGTAACGAGACGAACCGCTCCATCGTGCCACGGTTCGCGCCAATTCCAACCGCGCAGCGTAAAAATTCCTCCAACCCTACGGCCCTATGTCGCCGGAACTCTCCAACGAGAAAGATGCCGTGCCGGAAGCGCCGGTCAGCCGCTGGTGGAAATCACCCGCTGTGGCGATCCGCGCTCTGACCACTTGGGCGGCCAGCCATCGCAGGCTGGTGGTCGTCGCTGCACTGGTCACGGTGTTCTCCGTGGGGCTGCCCGTCGGAGTCCGCCTGACCCTGAAGCGGCGACCAGCACGGGTTAAACGCGTGACTCTGCCGGAGGTTTTTGCCGCCCTGGATAACCACGCCTACCGCGAAACGCAAACGCTGGCCCAACGTCTCCAATCGCAACCGGGCGTTACGCCGGAGGAGCAAGCCGGGGCGTTGTACGCCCAGGGCGACGTGGCGGCCCACGAGGCCGATCTCCAATGGCATGGCGAGCCGACCGATCAATACCTGGTTGCCGCAAGTTATCTTCAGGAAGCCGCCGCTTGCGGTTTCCCCAAGACACGCGCAGCCTCCGCAACGATGCTCTACGGCAAAACTTTATACCGGGCGGGAAAGATCGTTGCTTGCCGCGCGCCGCTGCGCCAGTCGCTGCGGCTCAATCCCGAGCAGGCGGCCGAGATCCACCACCTGTTGGCAAGTTCCGATCTGCTGGACGCCGATCCGAAGCCGGGCGAAGCCCTGACGGAAAATTCGGCCGCATTGGCCCAATCCGAGTTGTCGCTGGAACTGAAGACCCAACTGCTTTTCCAGCGGGCGCAAATCCTCGTCGCCCTGGGCCGGTATGCCAAGTGTAATGAAACCCTGCGAATGTTGCCGCCGCATTTACAGCAAGGTGCAGAGGCCATGCTGCTGCGGGGCCAAGCCTTGATCGCCGAAGCCCGCAAGCTCAAGGAAGATTCCGCCAATGCGGAAAACGGCAAACAGGCGTCGCAAAAATATCAGGAGGCAATCAAGGATCTCCGCCTGGCCCAAAGCAGCGACACGGTTGCCGGCCAGATCACGCGTAAGGCCGTGTACTTGATCGGCGTCTGTTTCTTGGAGACTGGCAACCAGCAGGCCGCGGGCAACCAGTTTGACCGCGCCTTCAAGCTGTTTACGGGAACGCCCGAGGCCGTCGCCGCCGCGCTGCAACGGGCGGAATTGGCGCGGCAACTGGGCCATCACGATCAAGCCATGGTCTACTACCACCAGACGATCGACGCCGCTGGCAACGTGGAAAACTACGTCAATCCCTGGCTCCGCCTGGACGATCTCCGCGCGCGGTTGCTCGGCGCCTATCAGCAATACCTGGAAGCCCAGAATTACGGGCTTTGCCTGGAACTCGCACACATGGTGCGCCCGTTGTTCCCCCGCGAACGGAGCATGGAACTGATCGCCGAGAGCTACCGTGCGTGGGGCCGGTCGCTGCTCGATCAGGCCGACCGGACCACGCCTTTCAAGTCCGACGCGATCCGCCGCGAGGGGCGCGCGCAAATGCGACAGGCGGCCAACGCCTACCGGGAACTCGCGCAGATCATGGTCTCCCATCGCCGCTATCCCGACGAATTGTGGAACGCGGTGCAGGCGTATATCGACGGCCACGACTATCGCGATGCCGCGGCGACGCTCAAGGAATATCTCCGCAGCGAAACCCATCGCCGTCACGCCGAGGCGCTGGTATCGCTGGGCGAGTGCATGCTCGCGTTGGAGCAGTACGATGAGGCCGTGAAGGTCTTCAACGACTGCATCGTGTTCCATCCGCTGGATGCCGCGGCCTTTCGCGCCCGCTTGTTGGCCAGCCGCGCCGATACCGAAAAGGGCGATCTGAAACAGGCCGAGTCGCTGCTGCGGGAGAACCTCCAGGGTGAGTTGCTCACGCCCGAGAGCACGGAATGGCGGGAATCGCTATTCGACCTGGGACGGCTGCTGTATACCGCACACCGTTACGAGGAAGCGATTGCCCGATTGGAAGAGGCGGTGGCCCGTTATCCCGATTCACCGCGTGCCCTGGAGAGCCAATACCTGACGGCCGACAGCTTCCGGAAGATCGCCTTGGCTATTGAAGAAAGCCTGAGCCAGATCCTGGTGGAAAACACCCGCACCGCCCGCTCCAGGCAAATTCGCCAGTCGCAGGAGATGGCGCTGGCGCGTTTCGAAAAGATTCAGGCAGCGCTCGGACAGCGGCAAGAGATCAGCGAGCTGACGGCGATGGAAAAGGTGGTGCTGCGAAACAGCCAGTTTGCGGCGGGCGGATTGCTGTTCGACTTGGGCCGCTATGAAGAGTCGATCCGGGCCTTCACCACGGCCGCCAACCGCGCCCGCAACACGCCCGAAGCCCTGGAGGCCTATTCCCAGATCGCCAGCGCCTACCGCCACTTGGGCAAACCGGTGGAAGCGCGGCTGATTATCGAGCAAGCCAAGGCCATGCTGAACCATGTGAAAAATGATAGCACCTTCACTCAGAATACCAATTACAACCGCAAAGAATGGGCCGAACGACTGAATCGGCTCGGTGCCCTATAAATGTCGAAGGAAATGCCGGGCAAGCCCGGCCGCTTCGACACCGTGATCCCAAATGCCAAGTCCACACTCCCGAATCCCTAATCCCTGCGTCCGGCCCATGTCTATGGACACCGATATCCTCGCCGGTCTGATTCATCGCAAGCACCAGTCCCTGGTCCAGCTCCACGGCTTGGGGCACCGGCAGCTCCAGTTCGTGGAGATGGGCGATATTACGTCCCTGCTGGACGTTCTGGCCGTCAAACAGGGCATCCTCAACGAACTGCAACGCATCGAGATTGCGCTGGGTCCGTTCCGGGGCCAAAAACCTGAAGAACGCCGTTGGCGGACAGCCGTCGACCGCAACCGGGTTGCCGCCGAACTCGATGCGTGTGAGCGCGTATTGGCGGAAATCGTCGCACAGGAAAAACAGAGCGAAGAGGCTCTGATACGCCGTCGCGATCTAGCGGCGGTGCAACTCCAGGAAGTCAGCCTGGCCAGCCGCGCTCGCGGCGCGTACACCCGAGAACCGTCGCTCCCGAATCGTCAAATTGATCTGCTTTCCGACGTCTAGAGGCCAACACACGCGGATGCACATCCGCGGTTAGTCCCCATCCTTGAACCCTTTTCCCGCCATGAACGACCGCAATCTGTGGTGTGACGCCTTACCCGACGCCAGCGCCAGCTTGGAAACCGTGCTGGCGGCCTGGCATGCCGCTACGCTGCGGCTGGAGCAAACGCACCAGGCGCTGCGCGAGGAGGTGCACCGCTTGACCGACGAGCTGGAGGCCAAGAATCGCGAGTTGGCCCGTAAGGATCGCCTAGCCGACCTGGGACGCATGGCCGCGCATGTGGCCCATGAAGTGCGCAACAACCTGGTGCCCGTCACGCTCTATCTGAGCCTGCTGCGGCGGCGAATCGCAGCCGACCAAGAGAGCCTCGCCGTACTGGACAAGATCGAGCTGGGCTTCACCGCACTCGACGCCACCGTGAACGACCTGCTGCAATTCACCTCCGATCGCGATCCGCAATTGCAAGCCTTTCTGCTGCGCGGGCTGGTGGACGAAATCTTCGTCTCGCTCGCCCCGCAAATGGCGGCCCAATCCATCGAGCCGCGCAACGCAGTCCCCGCGCGGCAGCAAATCACCGCCGACCGCCACATGCTCCGCCGGGCCCTGTTGAACCTGATCCTCAACGCCCTGGAAGCCATGCCCCGCGGCGGTTCGATTACGGTCGACGCGTCGACCGGCCCGCAAGGCATTGACGTCCGCGTCGGCGACAGCGGCACAGGGCTATCGGCCGACACGTTGCAGCGGGCCTTCGAGCCGTTTTTCACCACCAAATCTGCTGGCACGGGGCTAGGGTTGGCAATCGTTTACCGAGTGGCCGAAGCCCATGGCGGCAGTGTCTCGGCCGTCAACCGCCCCGAAGGGGGCGCCGTGTTCACCATCCAATTCCCTCAACCGGCCCTGGAGGCCGCCGCATGAACAACAAGATTCTCGGACAAACCGCGACGACCCCTTTGGCAGGACGCGTGCTGGTGGTCGACGACCACCTCCAGGCCCGCGAGTCGATGGCCGACGTGCTCCGCCAGTCGGGCCATACGGTCGATTGTTGCTCCAGCGCCATTGAAGCCCTGCAGATCCTGCAGCGTCAAAGCTACGATTGCATCGTCACCGATTTGAAAATGCCGGGCATGAACGGCGTGGAATTCATTATCGAGATCCAACAACGCCGCTACGGTGCGCAGACGGTAATGGTGACCGCCCACGCGTCGGTATCGTCGGCCGTGGAAGCGATGCGGCACGGAGCCTTCGACTATATTGAAAAACCATTCGACGCCGACCAGCTCGAACAGCTCGTGGACCAGGCGATTCGCCATGGACGACTGCTGCACAACGGCAGCGGGGACGGCCGCGGGGACGATGGCGAGCCGCCCGTGATGATCGGGCGGAGTCCGCAGATCGAGGCCCTACGGGTGAAGATCCTGCAAGTCGCACCCACGCTGGAAACGATCCTCATCACGGGCGAGAGCGGCACCGGGAAGGAGCTCGTCGCCCGGGCCGTGCACGCCGCCAGCAATCGCGCCGCGGGTCCGATGATCAGCGTGAATTGCCCGGCACTTTCCGCGCATCTGATGGAGAGCGAGCTCTTCGGACACGAGAAAGGGGCATTCACCGGGGCCGACACTCCCCGGGCCGGCCGCTTCGAGTTGGCCGCGGGCGGCTCGCTGTTGTTGGACGAAGTCACGGAAATCGACCAGGCGCTGCAGGCCAAGCTGCTCCGCGTGCTCCAGGAAAAGACCTTTGAGCGGGTCGGCTCCAGTCAAACCATGCGGGCCAACGTCCGCGTGTTGGCCACTACCAACCGCGATCTGCTCTGCGAGGTCAAGGCGGGACGATTCCGACACGACCTGTACTACCGCCTGGCCGTGGTGCCGCTATGGGTGCCGCCGCTGCGCGAGCGCTGCGGCGACGTCCCCGCGCTGGTCGACTATTTCCTCAATCGCTGCGCCGCGCGGCTCGATCGCGATGTATGCCGGCTTCAGCCCGATGCGCTGGACTTGTTGGTCCATCACCATTGGCCGGGCAACGTTCGCGAACTGGAAAACATCGTTACCCGGGCGAGCGTGCTCTACGGCGGAAATCCCGTGCGGGCCGACGAACTGCGGCGTTGGCTCATCGGCGGCGAGGAGTCCGGATCCGCGGCGGCCCAGCCGGAAGTGCCGGTAGGCATCAGCTTGGAAGAAATGGAACGTAAACTGATCGAGGCCACTCTGGAACACTTCGACGGCCACCGTGCCAGAACCGCCCAAGCGTTGGGTATCGGGCTGCGGACCCTTTCGGGAAAGCTGCGGCAGTATGGATATGCCCCACGGGAAAAGCCGCTGCTGAAGACTGCTCATACGGTGAACGGTTGATAATGACGCAAACGCTTCCGTATTGTTACGGCTCGTCTCCTTTCCAGTGGCCGGAGCGTAAATCGGCAATTTTCGCCGATCGCCGATCGCCGAGCGGCAGGAATTGCCGAACGCCGAGCGGAGGCAGAACGAACCAGGGAACGAAAAAACGCCCGTCAACCACGAGGAAACAACAGCCAAGAGCAAACGAGAAGCGATGTTACGCAATGGCGCCCCGGGCTTGGATCGGCGCCAGGGTAAAAACGCCATGCACGCATGGCACGGGGATTGCAGGACAGGTTTAGGTAAATTACACACGTTGCGGAAATATCGCGATGGCCGACATCTTCCAATCGACGACAATCCCGATTCTGGAGCAGATGGTCCAATTCACCCAGGCGCGGCACACCGTGCTCGCAGGCAACATCGCCAACATCGATACGCCGGGCTATGTGGCCAAGGACCTTTCGGTCGACGACTTCCAGACGCGGCTGCGGGAGGCGATCGCGGAGCAACATAGCCCGAGTTCGTACTCGGCCGGCGAGCCGAGCGGCGTGACGCAAACGTCGATCGGCACCGCGGCACAGAATGCCAAGAGTGTCCTCATGCACGACGAGAGTAATGTGGGGGTCGAATATCAAGCCAGCGAAATGGTCAAGAACCACTTACAACACAATATGGCGGTAACGATCATGGCGAGCCAGTTCCGCTTGCTGGCCGCGGCGATCAGTGGAAACGTGTAAGCCGGGATTAGGGATTGGAAAGGGGGATTTGCGGAGGCACGATTATGTTTTCGGCTCTTGACATCAGTACCAGCGCACTGGTTGCCCAGCGGACACGGATGAACGCGATCGCCAGCAACCTCGCCAACATCAACACGCCCTACAACGAGAAAGGCGAAGCGGAGCCCTATCAGCCACGATTCGTGGTCTTCCAGGCCGATGCCAGCGTCGGTACCAACGGGGCTGCCGGCGTGAAGGTGGCCTCGGTCGAGACCGAACAGATCGAGCCACGGTGGAAGTTCGAGCCGGGCAATCCGTTAGCCCAAAGCGATGGTCCGCACAAAGGCTACGTGGCCTACCCGAATATCGACATGATGACGCAGTTTACCGACGCACTGGAAGCGGCCCGTTCGTACGAGGCCAACCTGGGCGCGTTGGACATTACCAAAGACCTGGCCCAACAAACGCTGAGGATCGTGGCCTAATGAATCCCATACAAAGCGCAACCAGTTCTCCGGCGCTGACGCCGGCGCAGAGCCCCGATCTGACCGACGCGGCGAAGGGCTCCACGTCGTTCAAGGACTTCCTGCTGAATTCCATGCAGCAAGTGAATTCGGCGCAGCAGACGGCCGACGCGGCCGTGGAAAAGCTGGCCACCGGCGGCGATGCCTCGCCGGCCGAGGTGCTCACCGCGGTGCAGAAGGCGGACGTCGCTTTCCGCATGATGATGCAGATCCGCAACAAAATCGTGCAGGCCTACGAAGACGTGCAAAACGTTCGCGTGTAACATTGCTCCCCTCTCCCCTTGTGGGAGAGGGGAGCAAAGTAAATAAGCCCACAGGACTCCAAGGATGGAATTCCTCAATCGAGCCATTGCCCAGATCACGGATCTGCTGCGTTCGATGACACCTGGCGCGCGGATCGCCACGGGGCTGCTGCTGGTGTTGGTGCCCATCAGCTTGGCGTACCTGTTCACCTACCGCAACTCGAGTGCCGATGACTACCTCTTGAACGGCGTATCGCTGGAGCCCGCCGACATGGAAGCCATGCAGGCGGCGTTCGGCAAGGCAAACCTGAGTAGTTTTCAGATCGAAGGCACGAAGATCCGCATTCCCCACGCGCAACAAGCGGCCTACCTGGCCGCCCTGGTGGCCAACAACGCCCTGCCCGAACATTTCGGCGACATCCTGCAGAAGACCCTGGAAAGCGGCAACCCGTGGATTTCTTCGCGGCAGCGCGAGGAGATGGGGCGGGCGGCGATGCAGCGTGAATTGGGGCTGATTATTCGCCACATGAAGGGCATCCAGGATGCTTCCGTGATCTACAATCCGGGGATCGCGCGGGGGTTCGGCGAGCCGCCCACGCCCACCGCCTCGGCGAGCGTAAAGCCAACGGGTTCCGAGCAGCTCAGCGAAGAGCAGGCACACACCATCCGTACCCTGCTCCGCACGTCGTTTGCCAACCTCAAGGCGGAGGACGTGGCGGTCATGGACTTGAATACCGGCACCGTAATCGGTCACGGCGAATCGGAAGGCGCGGCCAGCCAAGGGAGCGGTCAATACGGCGACGTGAAACGCAGGTATGAGCAGGAATACAAGCAGAAGATCCGCGAGGCCCTGAGCTACGTGCCGGGCGTAACGGTCACTCCAAACGTGGAACTGGACCCCGAGCTGAGCCACACCACGGAGACGATCAAACATGACCCGAAGACCGTGCCGCTGGAGAATACGGAGAAGACGCACACCAGCAGCTCCGACGCCGCCGGCCCCGGCGGGCGGCCGGGCTATCAGTCCCAGCAGCCGGGTCCCAATGCCCCCATGCAACTCAGCACCACGACGGCCAAGGGCACACACACGGAAGAGGATGACGCTGAAAGCCGGGCCTTGAGCGTGCCGGCCCTAAAAACCCTGGAACGGACGGAAATGGCGCCCTTGACGCCCAAGCGGGTCACGGTTTCCATCGGTGTCCCCACCAGTTATTTCCAAAAAGTGTGGCGGGAGCGAAACCCGGCCGACCCCGGCGCTACACCTAAGACACCCGACCAGGCGGCGCTCGATCAGATCCAGAAGGAAGAAACAACCAAGATCCGCGAACACGTGGCCAATCTGTTGCCGACGTTGGAAGGGACCAGCGCGGCCGGGCAACTGGTACAAGTCACGGCATTCCAGGACATCAAACCGACGGAGATCCCCCTGCCCACCACGGGCGAGAATACGGTCGGCTGGCTGACGGAAAATTGGACCACGATCGGCCTGATCGCTCTGGCGTTTTTCGGGCTGTGGATGCTGCGTTCGCTGGTCCTTTCGGCAGCGGTGGCGGCACCCCGGGAAGTGGCCTCCTTAGCGCAGGTTGCCGCCGGCGCGGCTGAAGAAGAAGAGGAAGAACCGGAAATGGTGAAGGCCGGCGCGCCGCGGTTACGGCGGTTCGGCAGCGGCGGCCCCTCGCTCCGCGATGAATTGGCGCAATTGGTTCAGGAAGATCCCGATGCGGCGGCCAACGTGCTCCGCACTTGGATCGGCAACAGCAGCAATAAAGCATGAAAACTCCAATCCCGGGATTTCGCAAAGCGGCCATCCTGATCGCCAACCTCGATCGCGAGGAAGTGGAGCGGCTCCTGGCGCGCGTCAAGCCCGCACAGGCCAAGCAAATTCGCGAAGCGGCCGTTACGCTGGGGCCGATCGATCCTGCGGAACAGCAGCAGGTGTTGGAGGAGTTTTTCCGCATCGAGCCGCTGTTGGCCGTGCAGCAACCGGCAGGGCTGGAGATCCACGATCGCATCCCCCGTCCGTCCAAAACCGCCGCGCCGCGCGGGCCGGACGACGACCAAGGCGTGGAATTGGCGATCAGCTCTCAACCTTTTCACTTCCTCCAAGACGCGGAAACCGAAAAGCTCGTGCGGGCCTTGCTCTGCGAGCGGCCGCAGACCATCGCACTGGTGCTTTCGCATCTGCCGCCCCAGCATGCGGGCGGAGTGCTGGCCCGGTTGGAGCCGAGTCTACAGGTCGACGTGGTCCACCGCCTCGTGGACCTGGAAGAGACCGACCCGGAAATCCTCCACGAAGTCGAGCAGGCGCTCCAGACGCGTCTGTCGCAGCAGGTCCGCATGCAGCGGCGGCGCGTGGCGGGGGTCTCCGCGGTGGCCAATATCTTGCGCTGCTCGACGCCCCAGGCCGGAAGCGATATCCTCCACAACCTCTCCCGCCGCGACCAAGCACTGGCCGAGAAATTGGGCCCCGGCCGGCTCGAATTCGACGATCTGGCCGACTTGGACAGCGCCGCCTGGGCCACGCTGCTACGCACGGCGGACTCCGAAATCGCCATGTTGGCCCTGGTCGGGGCTACGCCCGAGTTGATCGACCTCGCGCTGGCACGGTTGCCGCCAGGCGAGGCCCGCATCGTTCGCGGGCAGCTCGACCATCCTGGTCCGATGCGGCTTCGCGACGTCGAGCAAGCCCGGCAGGAGCTGGCCAACCTGGCCCGCCGCCTGGTTACGGAAGGACGAATCGCGTTGAACCCCACGGAGCGCCGACTTCCCCTCGGTACGGCCGCATGAGACAAACGCCGCGGTCCCGGCACCGCGCCATGACCTTTACGATGAGAATCGACGAACCTTATGCCCACGATCATTCGAGCCAGCGAGCAGAACCGCGGCGTCCAGCAGGTGGCCTTCAACTTCGACGACATGGCCGTTCAGGCCAATCGTTACCTGGAGAAGGTCCGCGGCCAGGCCGCGCAGATCATCGTCGATGCTCAACGCCAAGGCGAACAAATCAAGAAGCAAGCCGAAACCCAAGGCCGGGCGGCCGGACAACGGATGGTCCAGCAGATGACGGAAAAACTGTTGGCCCAGCAATTGGCCACGCTTCTGCCCGCGCTCGGCGAGGTGATCGGCGAGATCCGTCACGCCAAGCAGGCCTGGTTGTCGCATTGGGAAAAACAAGCCGTACACCTGGCCACGGCCATCGCCGGCAAGGTGATCCGCCGCGAAATCGCCCGCGATCCCGCCATCCCCGTGAAGCTGGTGCAGGAGGCGTTGGAGTTGGCCGCGGGCACGTCGCACATTCGCATCCATCTCCACGCCGCCGATCGGCAGACGCTCGGCCCGCAGATCGAGACGCTCATCACGGAGATGTCCGGGATGGGCTCCGCGGAGATCGTCGCCGATCCCCAGATCCGTCCAGGCGGCTGCCGCGTGGAAACCCGTTTCGGCATAATCGACGAACAGGTGGAAGTACAACTGTCGCGGATCGAAGAAGAATTGACATGAGGAAGAGTCTTTCGGTTTTCCGCTGGGTGAATTCTGAACGCTGAAAACTGAATACTCAAACCCGAGAAATCATGGACATTGCCCAACAGCTCGAAACGATCATGCCCACGGCGCTCTACGGCACCGTCGCCCGGACCGTGGGAATGACGGTTTCCGTGGCCGGTTTTCCGGCACCGGTGGGTGCGCTGGCGGAAATCCAGCGTCAAGCCGGGGCACCGGTGATGGCCGAGGTGATCGGCTTTCGTGACGAGTTGACGCTGTTGTATCCGTTGAGCGAGTTGGACGGGGTACGGCATGGCAACCGCGTGCGGCTGGTGCGGACCGCGCGTTGGCTGCGGATGGGCAACGAAATGTTGGGCCGGGTGTTCGATTCCCAGGGTAACGCAATCGATGGGAAACCACAACCGGCCTTGCCCGACCGCGCCTCGTTCAACCGGCGTCCGCCGCATCCCTGTCGCCGCCCGCCCATCGCCGAGCCGCTGACGACGGGGATCCGCGTCATGGACGGCATGTTGACCTGCGGCAAGGGGCAGCGGATGGGCATCTTCGCGGGCTCGGGCGTGGGCAAGAGCGTGATGTTGGGGATGATGGCCCGTTACAGCTCGGCCGAAGTGATCGTCATCGCGCTCATCGGAGAACGCGGCCGCGAGGTCAACGAGTTCATTGAGCGCGACCTGGGCGCGGAAGGACTGGCGAAGAGCGTGGTGGTGGTGGCCACCAGCAACGAGCCGGCCCTGCTGCGAACTCAGGCCGCGGCCACCGCCACGGCCATGGCGGAATATTTTCGCGACCAGGGGAAGGACGTGCTGTTGCTGGTCGATTCGCTGACCCGCTATGCCTTGGCACAGCGCGAGATCGGCCTGGCCGCCGGCGAACCGCCCACCACCCGCGGCTATCCGCCCTCGGTCTTCGCGCTGCTGCCGAAGTTGGTGGAGCGGGCGGGCCGCAGCGAGGCGGGGAGCATCACGGCGTTCTACAGCGTGTTGGTCGAAGCCGACGATCCCAACGAGCCCATCAGCGATTGTGTCCGTGGATTGTTGGATGGCCACACCTGGCTCTCCCGCCGCCTGGCTTCCCGCGGACATTATCCAGCCATCGACGTCTTGGAAAGCCTCAGCCGCTTGATGCCCGAAGTGACCAGCGCGGAGCACTGCCGTGCGGCGACCGCGGTACGCGAGTTATTGGCAGCCTATCGCGAGCACGAAGACGTGATCTCCGTCGGCGCCTACCGCAAGGGGGCCAATCGCACGGTCGACGCGGCCATCGAGCTGCGCGACGAGATCAACCGTTTCCTGAAGCAGCCGGTCTCGCAACGCACCACGCTCGACGACGCCCGCAACGGTCTGCTGCTGCTCGAACAACGTTATCTGCAGCGGCTCAACGAAGCGGCGGGACAGGGCGGACCGCGGACGGCGTAAGGGCGAAGAACTGCTCGATAGGGCGATGAAACATGGCAAAATTCGTGTTCTCCATGGCGACTCTGCTGCGGCTCCGCGAGGCGGCCCGCGACGATCGCCGCGCGGAACTGGCCGAAGCCCTGCGAGCCCACGAGACTCTCGGCCAGTGGATCGACCAGGCCAACCGGGAGGTGGACCGCCTCCACGGCGCGTGCCGCCAGGTGGCCGGGCCGGGAACGGTCGACGTCGACCGTCTCGCCGCGGCGCAGCGTTACGAGCTCTTGCTGCGGGCCAAGCTGCAACAACTCCACGCGCAGCGGGAGCGGCTGACGCCGGAGATCGAGCGTCGCCGCCAGGCCCTGGTGCATGCCAACCGCGATGTTCGCGTACTGGAGAAACTCCGCGAAAACCAGCACCAGCGCTACCAGGCCGAAGGCGAGCGGCGGCAGGTCAGGATCCTCGACGAAGTGGCGCAGATGCGCGCCCTCGGGGAGGATGATCGATGATCGGGCGTTTGCTGCGGATTCTCGCCGGGACGATGCTCTATTTCTGCGCGGCGACCGTGGTTGCCGAAAGCGTGGTGGCCGCCTACCTGGCGGTGTCGCTGCACATCGATCGCCGCCGGCTGGCGCAGATGGTGGCCGTCGCGCGGGGCCTGGACCTGTCAATCGTCAAGGAGAGCCGGCCCAAGGAGCCGGAAAGCCCCGCCGAGCAGGCTTCCTACGAGCAGATTCTGGAAGCCCGGGCGATAAAGACCCGCAATCTGGAAATCCGCGAGCAGGCCCTCAAGAGCGCTCTCGATCAGCTTCGCGGCGAACAAGGCCGCCTGGCGGAGGATAAGGACAGTTTCCAAAAACTGAAGAGCGCTTTCGAGGAGAGCCTGGCGGCCATCAAGAAGCAGACGCTCGATGCCGGCTGGGATCAAAACCGCAACACGCTGTTGTCGCTCAAGCCCAAGCAGGCCAAAGAGCTGATCCTGCAAATGCTGCAGAAGAACGAGAGCGAAGAAGTGGTGACGCTGATGGGGCCGATGCCGGAAACGCGTCTGGCAAAAATCATCGGCGAGTTCAAGACCCCCGAGGAAACCAAGCAGATCGACGAGGTCCTCCGCCGCATCCGCCATGGCGAACCGATCACCGATGCCACGGAAAAAGTGCAACAGCAGTTGGGCACCGCGGCCAAAGAGCAAGGAGCTCAGTGATGTCGCAGATCCAGTTCGATGCGGCCAACGTGGCCCCCCGCGATCCGTCGCCGGCCTATTCCAGTCAGGCCAGGAGCAGCAGCGGCGGCAGCGACGGCGATTCGTTCGACGCGTTCCTCCACAAGGCCCAGTCGGCCTCGACCGCCTCGGCCAAAACTTCCAACTCCGAAAGCCAATCGTCCGAATCGCAATCGTCTCCCGATTCCTCGGCCCAGGACGCGCAGGCTAAAAGCGAGCAGGGCGGTAGCACTCAAGCCGCGGAGCCCAAGCCTGCCCCTCCGCAGTCCAAGGCCAAGAACCGCGACCCGCAAAACGCGACTTCTCGCGATGCTAATTCCGTCCCGACCCAAACCCAAACTGGCAACGCCCAGTTGGCAACATTGTCGGCGACGCCGTCGGCCAACGCTCCCCTAGTCGCGACCGGCTCCACCGCCACCACCTCGTCCACCGCCACAACAACAACAACAACCACCACCACCACCGCCGCAACCACCGCCGCAACCACCACTGCCGCCGCCTCCACCACTCCGACTTCACTCCCAGCCGCGCCGCCCGTGGCCCCGGACCAGCCGGCGGCGGCTGCGACCGCCAATGCGGGCGCGACGCCAACGCCAACCCCGGCTGGGCGTCCGCAGCCAACCACCGACGCACAGGCAGCGATCCCGGCCGCCGCAGCCACGCCTGCGGATGTCGAGGCCCAAGCCGGCAACGCCAGCGCGGCCCACGCCACCGCTGGCAGCGACGTACAAAACCGCGGCGGCGCTTCCGCGCAAGGCGACTCGGAAACAGCCATCTCCACGGACCAGGTTCAGCAAAGGCCGATCGATTTGCCGGCCGCTGCGGCGGCGACCGCGACGACCCCGGATGGGCGTCCGGGGCAGGCCACCGCTGCGCAAGCCGGGCAGGCCCCCGCAGCGCAGGCGGCCGCAACGTCCGCCGATCGCGATTTGAACCACAATGCGAGCCCCACCGCCGCGGTAACTCAAGTCCAGACCGAGCAAGAGGCACAGGCCAAGACGGCCGCGACCGGAGTCGCACCGGACGGTTCCGCGGAGGGCGCGCAACGCAAGAAGAGCGTCGTGGATCAAGGGGGCGACAATTCGGCGTCTCTCGCAGGGCCCGCAATCAATCCCGATGCGACGGCCGGCGGACTTGCGGCCACCGCCATATCCGCGGCCGTAAGCGACCCGACCGCCGCGGTGGACAAGGACAAGCAGTCGGCCGCCGGCACGACGGTCAATGCGGTTACGGCGACGGCCACGGCCGGCGTCAACGCGTCGCCCGGCGCGGCGGCCTCTCCGCTGCAAAACAGCAGCCAGGCCGGCGGCGCTGCTGCTGCGGCGCCGCAAGCCGGCTCCGTGGGCCAGACCGACCAGGCGCGGTTTCTGCAACGCGTAACGGCCGCCTTCCAGAGCGTGGGGGATCGCAGCGGGAGCGTGCGGATCATGCTCAGCCCGCCCGAGCTGGGCTCGCTCCGCTTGGAGGTTTCCATCCAGAACGGCACGTTGTCGGCCCACCTGCAAGCGGAAACGCCGGCCGCCCGCAACTTGCTGTTAGACAACCTGCCGGCGCTGCGCGATCGCTTGGCGGGCCAGAACATCAAAGTCGACCGCTTCGACGTCGATCTCATGGACCGTCAGCCCCAAGGCGGCACGTCGGGCCAGACCTCTTACCAGTCCAACACGAACTCTCAGGGATCGTATCGCGGAAACAGTTCGGGCGGTTCGGCGCGGGGTAGCGTGGGTAGCGTGGGGAGCGTGGCGACAGCCGCGGCGTCGGCGCCGGACAGCCCGGTCGTCGAAACCACCCGGCTCAACGTAGTGGTGTGAGGAAAAGGATGAAAGATGAAGGGTGAATTCGGAATTGGGAACTCGGAATCAGAAAATCCGCATTCCGCATTCCGACTTCGGAATAGTGACTGTTTCTTTCCACGAATTTTCAAGAGGAGTAACCGGATATGAGCGTAGCGCAAACTGCTTCCAGCGGAGTCAGCGGCCAGACGGGTGCGCAAAGCCCCAATAGCAATGCCATGGGCAACATGACCACCAACGACTTCCTCAATATGTTGGTGACCGAATTGCAACAACAGGACCCGACGCAACCGGTCGACAGCTCGCAGATCCTCGACCAGGTCTCGCAGATCGACCAGATCCAGAGCAACCAGAGTTTGACCACCACCCTCAACTCCGTGCTCTTGGGCCAGAACGTGAACACCGGCTCCGCCTTGCTCAACCAGACCATTCAAGGCACGGACGCCAAAGGGAATGCGGTCAACGGCGTCGTCAGCCAGGTCAGCATCGCCAGCGGCGCCGTCCAGCTCCAGGTCGGTAACAGCACCGTCCCGCTGGCCAATGTGACCGGCATCGGCGGCAGCAGCACAAGCGGGTAACGAGTGATCCAAAATCCAAAATCCAGAATCTAAAATCGAGGAAACATATCATGGGTCTGGCTTCCGCACTCAACACGGCGCTGACCGGCATGTCGGCGTCGGAAACGACCATCGGCGTCATCGGCAACAACCTGGCCAACGCCAATACGGCCGGGTTCAAGGCCTCGGACGCCAATTTTGCCACGCAGTTCCTACAAACGCAGACCATCGGCTCCTCCCCGACAACCGATAACTACGGCACCAATCCCACGCAGATCGGCCTGGGGGCCTTGGTGGCCAGCATCACCCCGAACTTCACGCAAGGCACGATCCAATCGGCCAACCAGTCTACGGATATGGCCATCCAAGGGGACGGGTTCTTCACGGTTTCGGGCAGCACCGCCGAGCAGAACCTCTACACCCGCAACGGCGTGTTCCAGTTGAACTCCCAGAATGTCCTGACGACGATGACCGGCAACGCCGTAAAGGGTTGGGGAGTCGACTCCAGCTACAACATCGATAACACCTCGGCCAATCTTCAGCCCATCACGATCCCCCTCGGCAGCGCGACCGTGGCCCAGCAAACGAGCAACGTCAGTCTATCCGGCAGCCTCTCGCCGACGGGCGCGGTGGCGACAGACTCCGAAGTCCTGCAAACCGGCGTTTTGGGCGACTCCAGCAACGTGTGGCCGGCGACGGCAGCCACCGCGGAGACCGAAACAAACCCCACGGCCAAAGACGCCTCGGGCATAGACACCACGGCCGCAAGCGACACGAACGCTGGAAGCGTCGCTGCCGGCACCTACGATTACGAGCTTGTGGCCGTCGATTCGCAGACCGGCGCCCAGGAGACTGTTTATTCGGCGCCATCGCTCCAAAACGTGACGCTCGGCGCCACGGGCGAGGTTACGATCAGCAACCTGCCCACGCCTCCGGCCGGCACGACGCTCGAGCTTTACCGCGCCGACGTGACCAGTCTGGCGTCCGGCGCGACCCCCGTCTATAATCTCGTGGCGTCGTCGGACAGCACCCAAACCCCGAACAACGTCTTGGGCGGGGCATCCTACACCGACCAGGCCGCCGACACGTCGCTGCCGGTCACCCTCCCCGCCAATTCGCCCCTTGCGACGACCCTCAACACCGGTACGCTCAACGGCGCTTACAGCTACTACGTAACCTACTATAATACTTCCAGCAAGGTAGAAAGCCGCCCCAGCCCCGTCAGCAACACGTATAGCGTCAGCGGCGGCGCGATCGAGCTCACGAACCTGCCCGCCATTCCCACCGGGTACGACGCCGAGCGAATCTATCGCACTACGGCCGGCGGCTCAACATATTATAAGGTCACTCAGCTCGACAACGTGAGCCCAGGCACCACCTTCGTCGACAATACGAGCGATGCCACGATTTCCCAGAACCCAACGCTCAACTTCAACGACCCGGCGATCGGCGGCGATACGTATGCCGTCAATGTGACCCAACTCAGCGGCTCCACGTACAACAAGCTCTTCAGCGTGGGCACCCTGCAATTCAACGCCAACGTGGGAGGCTCGACGGTAGCCACCACGTCGATGCAGATCACCGACACTACGACCGTCAACGATGTGCTGAATTTCATGCGGGACTCGCTGGGGATCCAGGTGCAGAACAGCAGCAACGGCATCCCGGAAACGGATGGCAACGGAAACAAGATCGGGGTCAACTGCACCACCACCGGCCAAATTCAGGTCGTTGGCAACACCGGCACCGCAAATGCCATCAGCATCGGGCTGACCGACTTGCAGATGGTTTCCTCGACCGGCACCAGCAACGTCAACCTGAACTTCAACACCGTGCAGTCCGCCACCGGCGACAGCGCCTCGACGCAGTTCGTCGCCTACGACGCCATTGGCACCCCGCTGAATATCAACTTGACGACCGTGCTCCAGTCGCAGGGCACTAACGGCGCTGTCTACCGCTGGTATGCCGAATGTCCGACCAACATCGGCACCGACGGGAACGTCAATACGGCCGTGGGCACGGGAACCATCAGTTTCAACAGCAGCGGCCAATATACGGGCGTCTCCAACTCCCAGATCACCATCGAAGGAAGCGGCGTGAGCGCCGGCTCGCTCAGTTTCAACCTCGATTTTTCGAAGATGTCCGGGTTGGCGGCCAGCAGCGATTCGCTGGCCGTTTCCGACCAGGACGGTTCCGCGCCGGGCTCGCTCACCAGCTTCACCATCAGCCAGGACGGCACCATCAACGGCGTGTTCAGCAACGGTCTGACCCGCACCCTCGGCCAGATCGTGGTCACCACGTTCGACAACCCGGCCGGCCTGGAGCAGCAAGGCGATAACCTGTACGCGGCCGGCGTGAACTCCGGCAACGCGCAGATTAACACTCCGGGCTCGAGCGGATCGGGCACGATCCAGGGCGGGGCCACCGAATTGTCGAACACCGACATCGGCACCAACCTGGTCGACCTGATCCTGGCCTCGACCATGTACCAAGGCAACAGCCAGGTGATCACCACCGTGAACACGTTGTTCAACGATCTGCTCACGCTCGTGAGGAACGGGTAAGCCGCCGTAAGGTAGTAGGCACGCGCCGTGTGCCTGCTACGATTTCGTTGACTTATACTTTTGCAGGCCCTAATTGATCAAGCTCACGCACCTGGGCGGGGAACCGTTCATCCTCAACGCCGATCTGATTCAGTACGTCGAAGCCCGGCCGGATACCTTCATCACGCTTGTCAATGGCGAGCGGTTGGTGGTCACGGAATCGATGGACGAGGTGCTGCGCCGCGCCGTGGCCTATCAGCAGGCCAAGCACCTCATCCCGCCGGGGTAGGCATTTTGCGAAAATGCCTGGCGTGTCGGGTGCCATGCCCACGCTTGTCGTGGGCATGTTTTCTACGAATTGGGCTGCGTCTGGGTGGGATGTCGTCACGACGCGAAGCGTCGGGTCGGCATGTCTGGCGGCTTCAAAACATGCCGACCCTTCCCCGCGCCGAGTGACGGCATGCCACCCATCTTTAATTCTTTAATTCCTCGCAAATCTGAATCACTACGCTACGATGGGGATCGGGGCACCCGGCCCCCGCTTGTCGCGGGATGCCATGCCGGCTGCATGGCCAAGTGTCGCCATGGCACCCAAGCGGTTTGGAAAGTGCAAATCGCCACCGGCTTCACGCGCCCGCCGCGCATCGGCCGGTAGAATCGGCAAAATCCGGACAGCCGTTCCGGCCCCACGATCCTTGCCGCGGCGATTTCCCGCGCGGCGGCCGGGTTTTACACATCTTGCATGGCGAGAACAAGCTAGGATTGCTTCGGAGGCCCGGCGCAGACGGCTATCGCGGCTGGATGGCGCGGGTCCGCTCGCTTCGATTCGACCACGGCGAGCCGGCGCGAGCGCGTCGCGTCGGAGGTTTGCCGTTTGCGGTCGATTGGTCTACGGTGCAGGAAAAACTCATGGCTGAATCCAAGTCCGCTTCCCACGAAAAGTCGGCCGCTCCGGCGCAGGTAAGTGCACGGGGGTCGTTGACGATGAAACTCCTGGTGCTGGCGTTCGTGCTGGCGGTGATCGTGACGGAATGCCTGGTTGCCTACCTGTTGATCCCGGCGGCCTCGTCGAGCGAAGTGCTGGCCGGCGCCACCACTCCCGCGCCGCGCGACAAAGCGGCGCTGAAAGACGAGAAAAGGGACCGCGACAAGGATCAGCCGGCGGAGCAGGTGGAGGTCGACTTGGGGGAATTCACGGTAACCGCCTTCCAGCCCACTTCGAATAGCACCTTGCGGCTGGCGTTGCATCTGTATGGCACGGTCCCCGCCGCAGACACGGCGGAATTCACCGTCCGCATGAAAGACGCCCAGCACCGGTTTCGCGAGGCGGTGATCGTCACCCTCCGCGGGGCGGAGGTGAGCGACCTGACCGACGCCGGGTTGGGGTTGCTTAAAAGGACGATTTTAGAGAAAACTAACGCCATGCTGGGCAAGCCAATTTTGAAAATGGTGATCTTCAGCGACTTTTCGTTTGTGGAACTGTAGTTCGCACCCGGACGGCCAGCCCGGTCCGCAGCCCCGCGAGGGTGTTGGCGGGGATAGTCCGAGCGAACGTAACTGCCGATACAGGAATGGATTCCGATGGCAGACGACAATCTGATGAGCCAGGATGAGATTGAGCGGCTACTCAATCCACCCAAGAGCGCCGGGGCCCCGGCGACCGCCGCTCCAGGCGCTTCTTCCGCGAAGGACTCGAGCGGACTCAACCAGAACGAAATCGAATCGCTTTTGAAACCGGACGGCGGCAAGCCCCGATCCGCCAATTCTCCGCAAATACCGCAGAGTCCGCACGCTACGGCAACGGCGCCAGATCCGCGTAACGAGCAATTGTTGGGCCAAGCGGACATCGAGAGTCTCTTGGCGCAAACCGGCCGGAAAGGCGGTGCGGCCGGATCGAAGTCGGCCGTCGAAGCCCGCGGCGGCGACTCGTCCGAGGACGGCCCCATCGCCCCGGGCGACATGGAGTTCCTGCTCAGCCAGGCCGAGCAGGCGCTGCGTTCGATCGATGCCCCGCAGGAAAACAACGTCCCCACGGGCGTTCTGCAATTCAAGCTGGAAGAATTCCCCGGTGCGCCGGCCTCGGGCGACAACGCCACACTGGACCTGATCCGCGACGTGGAGTTGGACTTGAAGATCGAGTTGGGGCGCACGCACATGTACCTGGAAGACGTGCTGCGGCTGCGGAAGGGATCGGTGGTCCCGCTGGATAAGCTGGCCGGCGACCCGGTCGACATTTACGTCAACGGCCGCTTGATTGCCCGCGGGGAAGTGTTGGTGCTCAACGACAATTTCTGCGTCCGCGTCGCGGAGTTGATCAGCGGCGCGACGGCCCACGATTGAAGCGGATCGAGATCTGCGGTGAACGGTCACGGTTGACAGAGACTTTTCTGCTGCCGCGGTTTGAAGCATACGAAACGTGGCAGCGCATAAGAAGGGCACGGATGCCTCTCATTGTCGTCGTCCTGAGCATGATCCTGGCATGGTTCGCCTCTGCGCCGGCGGCTGCGCAGACATTCCCCGCCGGGAACGTACCGGGGCGAGAGTCTCCCCCGCCTTCCTTCTACCCGGCGCCGACCTATCCGACTGCGTCGCCCGCTCCGCTCGACGATCGCCAGGTGAACGCGGCCGCCTTCCAGCAGCCGGCCACCGCCGTGCCGGCGTCGTCTCCCACCGCGCCGGGACCCGCGGCGGCCGGCGTCCCGCCGGGCAGTATTCCGCTGCTCCCGCCTAGCCACAAGTACGACGCGTCGAACAGCCTGGGCGGCCATGGCAGCCCGGGCGAGCGCGGCGGAATGCCGTCGCCGCTCACCGTAGCAGGCAGCCTGGCGTTCGTCTTGGGATTGTTCTTCCTCGTGGCCTGGGTGATGCGCCGCGCCACGCCGGGCGCTGCCCGCTTGCTGCCCAAGGAGGTCGTGGAAGTGCTGGGCCGCGCGCCGCTGGCCGGCCGTCAGCAGATGCACTTGTTGCGGTGCGGCCACAAGCTGCTGTTGGTTTGCGCGACTCCGGCGGGCGTGGAAACGTTGACCGAGATCACCGATCCTATGGAGGTCGACCGCCTGGCCGGACTCTGTCAACAGACGCGTTCCGATAGCGCCACGACCATGTTTCGCCATGTGTTTGAGCAACTGGCGGAGACGCCGCGGCCCGCGCCGCGAAGGAGCGCCCGACACATTCACGACGAGGTGGAATTGGCCAATGCGGGCATTCCCGGCGGCGAGCCCGATGGGGTGGAGGACGGCCGTGTCTAGCACCCCGTCATGCGCTGACTCCGTCAACCCGGGACGCAAATGTTCCGCGCGGCGACGACGCCATTGGGCGGCATGGCTGGCGATTGGCCTGGTGTGCCTGAGCCAGTTTCCCGCCGCCGCGGCCCAGGAGATGCCCAACCACCCGCTTTCGATCAAGCTCTCCGAGGGCCTCACGGCCGGGCCGCAGGCCTGGACCAGCCCGGAGGGGCTGAGTTCCACGATCGAGATCATGCTCTTGCTGACAGTGCTGAGCATGGCGCCGGCGATCCTGCTGATGACCACGTGTTTCGTGCGGCTGATCGTGGTGCTGAGCCTGTTGCGGCAGGCGATCGGGACGCAAACCCTGCCGCCCAGCCAGGTGATCACGGCCATTGCGATGTTCATCACGTTGGCGATCATGACTCCCGTCTGGACCCAAGTTTATCAGCAGGCGATCGTTCCCTACACCGCGAAGCAGATCTCGCTGGAGCAGGCCTGGACAGCCGGCGTGGCGCCGGTCCGCAAATTCATGAGCATGCAGATCGAGCGGACCCACAACGGCGACGACGTGTGGCTGTTCATGAGCTACCTGCCCAAGCAGGCCAAGCCGAAAAGCTACGAGGAAGTGCCGCTTACGGCCTTGCTGCCGGCGTTCATGCTCAGCGAGCTGAAGACCTCATTCCTGATCGGCTTTGAAATCTACCTGCCGTTCATGATCATCGACATGGTGGTATCGAGCGTGCTGGTGGCGATGGGCATGCTGATGCTGCCGCCGACGACCATCTCGCTGCCGCTGAAGCTGCTGCTGTTCGTATTGGTCAACGGCTGGCACCTGGTGGTCGGCATGCTGATGCAGAGTTTCGAAAGGTTCAGTTAAGAGGTCGCCATGGGCGTACAAGACGCGATCGATATCGGCCGCGAAGCCATCTGGACCACGCTGCTGATCGGTTCGCCGATTCTCGTGGCCGGCCTGGTCGTGGGGTTGGTGATCGGCCTGCTCCAAGCCCTCACGCAGATCCAGGAACAGACGGTGGCCCTGGTGCCCAAGATCGTGGTGATGGTGCTGGTGGTCAGCCTTACGCTTCCCTGGCTGCTCAACCAGCTCCTCCAGTACGCCAGCGAGACCATCGGCGGAATCCCCGGCCGGCTGTAATGGACCTCTATTTCATCCTTCATCCCTCATCCACTCTCGATGTCCTGGCTCGGCCCACCGACGATCGGCAAGTTTGTGCTCTTCATGCTGGTCTTCACCCGCGTGAGCGGGCTGGTGATCACGGCCCCGGTGTTCGGGAAGAACCAGATACCGATGCAAGTGCGGGTGTTTTTGGCGCTGGCCATGGCGGCGCTGGTGATGCCGTCGCAATGGGATCGCACGGTGGCACTGCCGGCCACCCTGCTGAATCTCTCGGTGCTCATCGGCGGCGAGTTGGTGGTGGGCATGTGCCTGGGACTGGGAGTCGACATCCTTTTCGCCGGCACGCAATTGGCCGGCCAGCTCATCGGCCGCATCGCGGGCGAAACCATGGCCGAAGTCTACGATCCCAGCGTCGACGACAGCCTGCCCATCCTCTCTACGTTCCTGAACATGCTGTGCCTGGCGGTATTCGTGTGCATTGGCGGGCATCGGCTGCTGATAGCCGCATTGTTGGACACCTTCCAGTCCATTCCGCCCGGCGCGACCGGCATTCCCGCAGACATTGGCGGAGCCCTGGTCACGCTGCTCGCGGAGAGTTTCACGCTGGGGATCCGCGCGGTAGCGCCGGTGATGACCTCGTTGTTGTTGGCCAGCCTGGTGGTCGGACTGATCGGCCGCACGCTGCCGCAACTGAACGTCATGGCGTTGGGGTTCGGCGTCAGCGCGCTGGTGGCCTACGGCACCCTGGCGATCACCTTGGGCGCCGCGGTGTGGGCCTTCCAAAGCCAACTGGAGCCGGCCCTGGAAACGCTCCTCGACGCCCTGCACGTTACGTTGCGGACAAACCTGCTCATCTGATGTTGTGAGACTATGGCCGAAGAAAGTGGCGATCGCTCTCAAGACGCGACCCCCCATCGCCGGCTGCAAGCGCGCGAAGAGGGGCACATCGCCAAGAGCCAGGACCTGGGCTCGGCCGTGCTGCTGCTGCTGGCCACGGTGGCCCTGTTGACGTTGCACGGCTCTCTTACGGAGTTCGTCGCCCAATACGCGCAGCGGCAACTCGGCCACGTCGTGCTCACGGTCGATGTGCCTACCTTTGTCGAACAGTGCTACGGCACGGTGTTGGGGTTGGCGAAGTGCATGTTGCCGATTCTGGGGCTGTTGTTCGTGGGCGGAGTGGCCGTGGACTTGGCGCAGGTGGGGTTCCTCTTCGTGCCCGACAAGGCCATGCCGGACCTGTCGCGGCTGGACCCGCTGCAAGGGTTCCAACGGCTGTTCTCCGTGGCCGGCACGGCGCGGTTGGGATTCGGGATATTCAAGATCCTGGTCATCGGCGTGGTAGCCGCGGTGGCGATCTACGGGCAGCGGATGGCGATCCTGCGGCTCACCGAGCTGAGCGTTCCCGAAATCGCCGCGTACCTGCTGGCGACCTTGCTCTGGACGTGCCTGAAGATCGCCGTGGTGCTGATGATCCTGGCGCTGTTGGACTTCGCTTTCCAACGTTGGAAGTACAGCCGCGACCTGCGGATGACGCCGCAGGAGGTCCGCGAAGAAATGAAGAACCTGGAAGGGAACCCGCAGGTGGCGGCGCGGCGGCGGGTGGTGGCGCGGCAGTTGATGCTCAACCGGCTCTCCAGCGCGGTGCCCAAGGCCGACGTGGTGGTGACTAACCCGACGGAGTTGGCCGTGGCGTTGCAATACGACCCCGAGGAGATGGCGGCGCCGGTGGTGGTGGCCAAGGGAGCGGGCCTGATCGCCGCGCGGATTCGCCGCCTGGCCTTGGAAAACAACATCCCCATCGTGGAGCGCAAGCCGCTGGCCCAGGCTTTGTACCGCGACGTGGATCTCAACCACCCGATTCCGGCCGACAAGTTCGCGGCGGTGGCCGAGGTGCTGGCCTACGTCTATCAACTCAAGGGGAAGAAGATTCCCACGCCGAAGCAAGGATGAGCGGGTAAGGCGGAATAGGGAAGGCGGGAACGTCGTTTTGCGATGTCGAACAGCAAAACATCGCATTCGATTCGGTAAAACGGTCGTCACCCGCCGAAGTCCGCCGTAAGTCGTTTGAGTAAAACGCGTTGTGCAGCGCCGGCCATCCACCGTTTCTTGAGCAAGTGTTCGACTTGGGGCCGCCGGCACGGGCGGGCTGAACGACGCGGGGCGAGGCGTTGTCGAACACTGAATCACCGTATACGGTAAAACGGTTGTCACACGCCGCGCTGGGCTGCAAGTCGTTGGATTATAAAACGTTGTGTGGCATCGGCCATCCGCCGTTTCTCTTGAGGATCTGTTCGACCCGCGGCGGCCGGGCGGCCGGCTGAACGTCGTGTTGCGCGGCACGGGCGGGGCGTTGTCGAACACCGCGTTACCATAAACGGCAAAACCGCTTTCACTCGCCAAGCTCGGCCGCAAGTCGTGTGAACAGAAAATGTTGTGTCGTCGGTCCATCTCTCTCGGTTTCATTGATCGCGATCAACGTTTGGCGGCCAGCTTTCAACGGTCAGCCGAAACGTCATGGAACACGCTTGGCACACGTCGCGAGCCATCGCGAGGAACCGCTTACGGCGCTAAGAGCTGATCGCGGAAAGACCGTACGAGACCGACGCGCGCGGGACAGTCTACTGCATAAGCTGGCACAATCTCAACCCTTTTCGATGGGATTGACAGAGGGACGCGACGCGCGGTGGATCATTATGGCCGTCGAGTGGACGATTCGGGGTGGAAAAGTAGGCGGAAATCAGTGATTCCCATTTTTGTCCCCACTTCTTCACCCAATTGGGTGGAGCTGACGACGGAACGGTTCGGGCCGGTCACGGTATTCCGGCCGCCAGGATTGGCAGCACGTTTGGCGGCCTCCTGTGGCAGCCCGGCGTCCGCCTTGCTACGCTGATGGAGGACAATTCCCGGCCGCAAATTCGTGTGGCGGGTATCCACCCGGCGGCGCTACGGCAAAGCCCACGGCGCACCGCCGCGGGAACTCACTTTTCCCGATCGCGGGTTTCGATCAGTTGTTTCAGCCGGGCGGAAAGCTCGGCCGGGAATCGGCTGCACCAGGTCGCGTCGATCAAGCCAACCTCCAGGAGATCCAAAAGGTGGACCTGGTCTTTGAGATGAAAGGAGGTCAGCTTCATGCGGACCAGGGCGTCCAGCGTGGGCACAAGGAATTCGGGGCCGGCCTCGGACTCACTGATTTCGGGCGCCGGAAGAAGGTAATCCGGACGCACCTTTTCTCCTGCAAATAACATGAACTGCACTGCGCACCGACCCTTGCGGCCCGTCCAGGAACAGGTCGACACCGGCAACGTTCTGGTAGACGAAGCCGACGGATTGGAGATCCGCAATCGTGCGCGCGAAATCCTGCCGCCGCACGAGCAAGTCAACGTCCTTGGTGTTTCGCACCGCTTCCTGGTCCACGCGTGCGACCCATGCAGCCACCGCGTTGCCGCCAATCACGACGTAAGGGATTCCCGCCCGTTCTAGTGCACCGGCTGCGCGACATGCCCGTTCGCGAACGTCCTTCACGGCCGCTACCATCCTTTCCCAGGAAAACTCCTTCAGGATTACCGCTGTCACGCCGGTGTCTCCGTTATTTCCGCCTTCCCCCTACCTCTCGTAGCCGTAGCGATCGAAGAAGAATCCCCAGCGGTGGGCGACCTCGGAGCGCTTCTCCGCGGCGAGTTGGTACTTGTTGGTCTTGAAGTCCTTCTGGCCGGCGGCGAACTTCTCCAGCGCCGGGCGGATCTTCTCGAACTCGCCCAGGTGCAGTTGCTCATAGACCTTCGCCATCTGCCCGACCGGATCCTCCACCAGCTCTTCGTAGCGAATCTCGCAAAAGCGCGAGGGGTCGATCAGCGGCCGGTCGCGTTCGAAGGCATCGTACATCCGCACCAGGGTCTGGAAAACGTATTCGTCGAGCCCGCGGTAATCGGGCATTTGCAGGCCTTCGTCCCGGTATAACCGCTTCCAGAGATTGACGGTCGAGGGGAAGACCACGTACGGGTCGCGGACGATGTGCACGAACCGCGCTTTGGGGAAAATCTCCAGCAGCGTCTTGATCCGCGCGGTGTGCGGCGGCGATTTCAACACGATCCGCCGCGGCTGCCGCAGCGTGACGCACTTGAGGAACCGGAGAAAAATCCGCTTCCACCGCTCGACCGCCTGGGGGGGCACGCCCACGAAATCCAGGTAGTCCTCATCGAGCGAAGGGCGGTTGGGAAAGACCTGCTTCAAGTAGGGCGAGGGAGCCCCCAGGTTACACAAGGCGAACTCGTCCTCCTGAGGACGGTCCCAACCGGCCGGCATGTTGTCCATCGGCCGCCGGGCCGGCATCAGGATGCTCAAGGCGGGCGCCAACCATCCGGCCGAGAACAGGCTGTGGCTGGGCGCGAAGCACTCGTAGGTATTGGGAAAGGTGTGCCGCTCGTCGTAGACCAACAACTCGTGCAGCATCGTCGTTCCGGAGCGCCAATGGCCGACGATGAAGATCGGGTCGTGCTCGATTTTGGTGGCGGCGATTTTCCGTCCCAGGAAGGCGTTCTGGAGGAGCGTCAGCAGCGAATTGAACACCGAACAGCCGCTTACGATGAGGCACATCACCCAGCGTATCGGGTGGACCGCGAAACGGTTGCGCCAGAGCACGCGAAACCAGGCCGAGGCGATCATGCCGTCCCAAAAACGGGGTATCCAGGGCCGGTCTTTATAGCCAGGGGTCTCTTTCTTGTCGGTTTTCGGTTTCGCTGCGGCGGCGGTCGTCATCTATATACCCTATATTTCCTATTTTCAATCCTTCGCGAGTCCTTAGCATATCGTATTCGCCGTAACCGTTACAGGCCAGCAGGCAAACCGACCTGGACACTGTGGATAGTTTTCGGTAGTTTCCCCGCCGCTCTGCTTCGAAAATCTCTTCAGAACCACACCCCTGCACTTTGGACGGTTCACCCGGACGCCTGCCGCTCCCTGCGGCGACGGATCGCGTCAGGGAAAGCCGTTCAACGTAGAAAACTCGTCCGGAGTCACGGATGGCCTCAGGCGCCTTGGCGCGCGGAGTGGGGATCAGCCCCATGTCCCGTGTGCAAGATCTTGTTCTTCCGGTGGGACTCATCGCCAGCGTGCTGGTGATCCTGCTGCCGTTGCCGGCGGAATTGATGGACGTGCTGTTGACCATCAATATCGCCATCTCCGTGATCATGCTGCTCACGACGATCTACGTAAGAACTCCGCTGGAGTTCAGCATTTTCCCGTCGTTGTTGTTGGCCACCACGTTGTTCCGGCTGGTGCTGAACGTGGCCACCACGCGGTTGATCCTCACCCACGCGCAATCCGACGGGCTGTGGGCGGCCGGCGGGGTCATCAAGACCTTCGGCGAATTCGTGGCCGGCGACCGGATCGTGGTGGGACTGATCATCTTCGCGATCATCGTGTTGATCCAGTTCATCGTGATCACCAAAGGCGCCACGCGGATCAGCGAAGTGGCGGCCCGTTTCGCCTTGGACGGCATGCCGGGGCGGCAGATGGCCATCGACGCGGACCTCAACGCGGGGATCATCGACGAGCACGAAGCGCAGCGGCGGCGGACGGAGATTACCCGCCAGGCGGATTTCTTCGGCGCCATGGACGGTGCCAGCAAGTTCGTCCGCGGCGACGCCATCGCCGCGATCGTGATTACGCTGATCAACATCGTGGGCGGACTGTTTATCGGCATGATCGAAGGCGGCATGCCGCTGGCCGACGCGGCCTCGATCTTCACCAAGCTCACCATCGGCGACGGCCTGGTGAGCCAGGTGCCCGCTTTCCTGATCTCGATCGCCGCCGGCTTGCTGGTCACCCGCAGCAGCTACGAAACGAACCTCCCCTCGGAGTTCCTCAAGCAACTTTTTTCGCGTCCGCAGGCGTTGGCCGTGGCCGGTTCGTTCCTGGGCATCCTGGTGTTTACCAACCTGCCGCGGATACCGCTGTTGTTGATCGGCGCCAGTTGCATCGGCCTGGCCACGAGCCTGTCGCGGCGCACCAGCCAGGCCAAGGCCGGCGAGGCCGCCAAGTTGCATGCCCAATCCGCCAAGCCCAAGGAAGAGCGGGTGGAAGATTTCCTCGCGGTCGACCCGATGGAGGTCGAAATCGGTGTGGGCCTGATCCGCCTGGCCGACCCCAAGCGGGGCGGCGACCTGCTGGAACGAATCCAGCGCGTGCGGCAACACGTGGCGGCCGACATCGGCATCATCTTGCCTAAGGTCCGCATCCGCGACAACATGCGGTTGGGCCAGAACCAGTACCGCATCAAAGTGACCGACATGCCGGTGGCCGAGGGAACCGTCTACCCCACCCATTTCCTGGCTATGGACTCGGGAATGACCAGCGGCAAGATCCCGGGCATTGCCACCAAGGACCCGGCATTCGGCACGCCGGCGGTGTGGATCGAGCATGGGGTCCGCGATCGGGCGGAGATGCAAGGCTACACGGTGGTCGAGCCGAACAGCGTGATCGCCACGCACCTTACGGAAACCGTGCGCAAGCATGCCGACGAGATCCTCACCCGCGACGCCGCCAAACACCTCGTCAACGAATTGAAACAGACCTCGCCGGCGGTGGTCGAAGAGTTGATCCCCAACGTGCTGAAGCTCAACGAAGTGCAACAGATCCTGCAATTGCTATTGCGCGAGGGGGTGCCCATCCGGCAGCTCAGCGCGATCCTGGAAACGCTGGGCGATTACGCGGGGCGGACCAAGGATCCCCTGTTGCTCACCGAATACGTGCGGCACCGGCTGGCACGGACGATTTGCACGAAATATCGCGGCAACGACGGCACGCTGCACGTGGTGACCCTCGATCCGGCCCTGGAAGATCGCATCCGCGCCGGCTTCGACCATAACGACAAGGGATTGTTCATCCGCATGTCGCCGCAAGCCGTGGAGATCACTTGCAAGTTGATCGCCAACGAAGTGAACCGCTTGACGGCCGCCAACCATCCGCCGATCGTGCTGGTCAGCCCGCAGATCCGTGCGGCGGTGAAGCAGATGACCGCGGCGCTGCTGCCGCAACTTGTCGTGCTGAGCTACAACGAAATCACGCGCGACACCCGCATCGAATCGACGGCGATGGTCGTGGATGCGAAGTGAGGAGGCGGGAGGCAGGGGGCAGGGAATTGGAAATCGGAAGTCGGAAATTTGCGATTTGAGACTTGAGATTACAGCCGTGGATGCAGATCCGCGGCCAGGGGACCGCAGAGTGGGAAATGGGGATTATGGAAGTCAAAACCTATCGAGCGGCGACAATGCACGAGGCGCTGGCCATGGTGCGACGGGACCTGGGGCCCGATGCGGCCGTGCTGCACACCCGCGAGTTTCGCAACGGCCGCTTTTTCGGGCTGATCGCAGGTCCGCGGCAGATCGAAGTCACGGCCTCGGCGGAAGTGAACGTCCAGAGCCGCCTGCCGGCGAGCAAGTTCCGTGAAGAGCGTCCCCTTCCCGACGCGGGTATCTCGCTGCAATCGCCGCCTTCCTCGCTGCGGTCGGCGATGTCGGCTCGGGCGGTGCCGGCCGAAGACGTGCACGGGCAGCTCAACGACCTGCGGACGATGGTCAAGGAACTGTGCAGCCGCTCGCGTTCGGCGTCGCGACCCGACCTGCCCGACGCCTTGTTTCGTCTCTACACCGACCTGATCGACGCCGATCTGAACGAAGACCTGGCCCGCGAGTTGCTGGAGCAAGTCCGCGGCGAAATGCGGGGTGCGGAGTTGGCCGATCCGCTGCTGGTCAAGGCCCGCATCGCGGGGATCATCGAAGCCGAGATCGCGGTCACGGGTCCCATCGCGGTGCAAGCGGGGAGCCGGCGGCTGGTAGCGCTGGTGGGGCCGACGGGCGTGGGCAAGACCACCACCATTGCCAAGCTGGCGGCCCACTATCGCCTCAAGGAAAATCGCCGCGTGGGTCTGATCACCGTCGACACCTACCGCATCGCGGCGGTGGAACAATTGCGGACCTATGCCGACATCATCGACCTGCCGATGCAAGTGGTCTCCACTCCCCGCGAAATGCGGGAAGCGGTGCGGCGAATGGACAACCTCGAACTGGTGTTGATGGACACCGCCGGCCGCAGCCCCAAGGACGACGTGAAGATCCGCGAGCTGCGGGCTTTTCTCAGCGAGGCCGGCGCCGACGAGGTCCACCTGGTGCTGAGCAGCGTGGGCAATCCCAAGACCATGGAACAGACGGCGCTGCGGTTCGCGCCGGTGGGCACTACGGCCCTGCTGCTGACCAAGCTGGACGAGGCCAGCGGGTTGGGCAACCTGCTGCCGCTGCTGCGGCGCTGCAAGCTGCCGTTGAGCTATCTGACGAATGGGCAGAACGTGCCCGACGACATTGAAACCGCCGATCCGCAGCGGCTTTCGCGATTGATGATCGAGTTGGACGCTGAGCTAGGAAACAGGAGCTAGAAGTCAGGAGTTAGAAGTCAGAAGTCGGGAGTGCGGAGGCAACCTCTGCATTCTGACTTCCGGCTTCTGACTTCTAACTTTTTGATTGCCATGAACGACCAAGCCCATGAGTTGCGAAACCTGGTGCGGCACAGCGTCGCGGGCGACGTGGCCCGGCTGTTGCGCCGATCGCGCTGGGTGTTGTTGACCAGCGGCAAGGGGGGCACGGGCACGACCACCGTGGCGTTGAACCTGGCCGTGGCCCTGGCCGGGCGTCACCACCGCACGGTGCTGGTCGACGCCGATCCCCAGGGCGGCAGTATCGGCCTGTTGTGCCGGCTCCGCGCCCACTACACCTTGGCCGACGTGCTCTCCGGGGGCCGCTGTCTGCCCGAGATCCTTCAACCGGGTCCGGGTGGAATCGAAGTCATTCCCGGGGCGGGCTCGCTGGAGCAGCGGGGCACGCAGGGGGCCGTCGCGCCGCAATGGCTGATTTCGCAATTGGAGTCGCTCGACGCGCGGGCCGACGTGATCGTGATCGACGGCGGCAACGGGCTGAGCCGGTTCGTGCTGCAAGGCTGGCCGCACTGCGACGTGGGCGTGGTAATCACCACGCCGGACGCGGCCGCGATCATGAACAGCTACGCGTTGATGAAGATCCTGATGGGGCCCCGCGGGGGCGTGCTGCCGCGGTGCCTGGTCAACTTTGCGCCCAGCGCCGCCGTGGCCGAGGACGTGCAGGCCCGCATTGCCGGGGCCTGCGCGCGATTCCTGGCGCTGCGGCCGACCGCCTTTGGCCACCTCAGCGCCGACCCGGCAATCGCCGCGGCAGGCCAGGCGGCCGAGTCGTTTGTGCTGGCGGCGCCCCGGTCGGAAGCGGCGCGGCAAACCGATCGGCTGGCGGAAGCCGTGATGGCGGCCGCATCGGGCCGGCAAAGCGCCGCGGCGCCGCACACGGCCATGGAAGCGATTCACGTGCGCATGAGCGCGTGTTCCAACGCGGACGGAACAGCGGCCAGGTCCAATTTGCCTGTCGGCCAGGCCGACCTTCGGTCGGTGGCCGGTGCTTTGCCCAAATTGGAGCTGACCCCTTTTTCGGCCGAAGAACTTTTTCAGGAGCAAAGCAGAAAATAGACTCAACCGCCGGGTCAAGAACGGCCGATAAGAGAAGAACACTATCGTTAGCCGCCGATCGTTAAACTATAACGGTTACATTGAGTTTAGCGGCAGCGAGGAACAAGGATGTGGCTCGACTCTACGCCGGCATTCTCGGCCTTTTGGCATTCCTGACCAGCTTGATACGCGGCATGGTACACAGCTACGGAGTGGAATCCACTCTGTGGTCGGCCTGCCTCGGTATGGCATTGTTTGCCGTGGTCGGAGTGGTCCTGGGCGGGATTGCGCGGTGGATCGTCGAGGACTCGGTCAACAGCCGGCTAACCGCGGAACTGGCGGCCCAAGAGGGCGGCCGGAGCAAGCCGGGCATCGTGCCCGCGGCTGCGGAAAAAGCCGGATCCTGACGCGATCGTCGGGAAGCGGATACGAAAAGGATTTCGTGTAACCGGTGCAATGAAGCACCATCACGGAGGAATGCATGGCCACCACTGTCGCTCCTGAGGATGTGGAGCAACTTTGGATCGAGTTCAAGAAGGATCCCGATAGCCAGGAGATGCGCAACCGCCTGGTGGAGATCTATCTGCCGCTGGTCAAGTACAACGGCGAGCGAATCTGGTCGCGTTTGCCGGAAGGCGTAGAACTCGACGACTTGATCTCGGCCGGGGTGTTCGGACTGATGGACGCGATCGACGCCTTCGACCTGTCGCGGGGCGTGAAATTCGAAACCTACTGCGTGCCACGAATTCGCGGCGCCATGCTCGACGAGCTACGGACCATGGACTGGGTGCCGCGGCTGGTCCGTTCCAAGGCGAGCAAGCTCAACGAGGCCTTCAAGGTCCTCGAAGCCCGGCACGGCCGGCAGCCGACCGAAGCGGAATTGTCCGAGTTCCTGGAAATTTCCGTGGCCGAGCTGGAAAAGATGATCTTGGACGCCAACGCGGTCAACCTCATCAGCCTGAACAAAAAATGGTACGAAACCGACAGCTATAAGGACGTTCGCGAGATCGACATTCTCGAGGACAAGAAAGGCGAAGATCCCACGCGGCGGATCCAAAAGAACGACCTGATGCGGCTGGTCACCAAGGGGCTCAATCGCAACGAGCGGCTGATCATCATCCTCTATTACTACGAGGAGCTGACGATGAAAGAGATCGGCGCGACGCTGGACCTCTCGGAAAGCCGCGTCAGCCAGATGCACAGCTCCATCGTGCAGCGTTTGCAGAGCCAGCTACTACGGCGACGTCCGGAATTCGCCAGTTGAAGCAAGGTTGACGGGATAAAGATCGAAGGATGAACGACGCGCAAGCGGAGTTCATCCTTCGTCTTTTTCATCCTTCATCCGTTCGCCTATCGCCGCGTCACGAACAGCAGGATAATCACCGCGACGATCACCAATACGCTGATCAGGGCCACTACCCAAGCCCAGGCCGAAAAATGCTCGCGCAGCGCGCCCGTCTCCAGGTCCTCGGCGGCGTCCACATCGCCGGCGCTCTCGAATGGGTGACCGCACTGCCCGCAGCGGCGGAGGTAGCCGGGCGTGAAGGGCTCGTCGCACTCCGGGCAGAGCAATAGCGGCCGCGATGCATCGCCCGGTTCGGCGTCCGGCGCGCGGTCGGCCGACGGGAAATCGCTCCCCTCGGTGCGGCAGGCCGGACAGATCGCCGTGCGCGGCGTGCCGCAACGGGGGCAGGCGGGCCAATCGCCGCGAGCAGCGGTCGCGGTGGTCTCGGCTGCTTCCGCAGTGTCGATGGGCTTATGCTCGTCGAACTCGGCGGCGATCCGCCGCGCCTCGGCCACGTCCTTTCCGGCTACGGCGACCTGCGCCGCCAAGGGCGAGTCAAACCCCACGACGGCGCCCAGCCCAGTGTTCATCACATGGGCTTCGATGCCGTTCTCGGCCAGGATATTCTTCAACAGATGGGCGTCCTCGGCGGATTGCGCCGAATAAATAACCATCGGTTCGGAGTCCATGGATCGCTCCTTGTAACAAGACCTGGGCAATGAGCAACGGGTCGCTCGACGATTGTCGACGGCGCCGCGGAACGCCGTACCCCAAGACAATCGTAGGAGTGGACAGGGCCGGCGCCCAGCCCCGTCGACGGCTTATGTCGCCGCATAACACTCCAGTGTAAACCCACCCGTCAGGAGGGTTTGGGCCCGAGTGGCTGCTTGGCAGGAGTGCCTTGGCAGCATATAACGAGCGCTAACGATGTGGCGCTGTTGAAAACCGACAACTGTTGGGGATTGGACCCATGAAAAGTAACTTCCCGCGGGCGCGAACGATCGGATTATTGGCTGTGGGGGCTTGGCTGACGCTGCTGGTACTCTCGGCCGCGCGCGCCGAGGCCCCCCGCGTGCTGCCGCGAGGCCAACTTCCCGACGACCGGCGTCTGGGCCCGCTGCTGGATCTCAACGGTTATTTTCCATTCACGCCCTGCGCGACGCGGCAGGAGTGGCAGAGTCGCGCCGAGCGGTTACGGCGGCAATTGCTGGTGGCGACCGGACTGTGGCCGATGCCCACCAAGACGCCGGCCCACGCGGTGATCCACGGGGTCGTGGATCGCGACGGCTATACCGTGGCCAAGGTCTACTTGGAAAGTTATCCCGGGCACTTCGTCACCGGAAATCTGTACCGGCCGACCAGGCTTCGCCCGGCGCCCGGGCGCAGCGGCCGGCTGCCGGGCGTACTCTGCCCCCACGGTCATTGGCCCGAGGGGCGCTTTTACGACGCGGGCGAATCCGTGTTGCGGAAACAAATCGCCACAGGCGCCGAGCGTTTCGATCCCAGCGGCCGCTACCCGTTGCAGGCCCGCTGCGTGCAGTTGGCGCGGATGGGCTGCGTGGTGTTTCATTACGACATGGTGGGTTACGCCGATAGCGTGCAATTGCAGCATCGCGCCGGCGTCCGCGCGGCCATGAACACCGCGGAGAACTGGGGCTATTTCAGCCCGCAGGCAGAAGCCCGGCTGCAAACGCAAATGGGTTTGCAGACCTACAATTCGGTCTGCGCGCTGGATTGGTTGAGCCACCTGCCGGACGTGGACCCCGCGCGGATCGGGGTGACCGGGGCCAGCGGCGGCGGCACGCAGACGTTTATCCTCTGTGCCATCGATCCGCGGCCGGCGGTGGCCTTTCCGGCGGTGATGGTTTCCACGGCCATGCAGGGCGGCTGCACCTGCGAGAATTGCAGCTATTTGCGGGTGGGGACGGGCAACGTGGAAATCGCCGCACTGATCGCGCCCCGTCCGCTGGGCATGACGGCCGCCGACGACTGGACCAAGGCGCTCGCCACCAAGGGTTTCCCGGAGCTGCGGCAGCTCTACAAGCTGTTCGGCGCGGAATCGGCGGTGATGGCCACGCCGCTCTTGCAATTCCCGCACAACTACAACTACGCGAGCCGGGCGGTGATGTACGGCTGGATGAACAAGCATCTCAAGCTGGGCCTGACGGAGCCGATCGCGGAACAGGATTTCCGGCCGCTCTCGATTGCCGAAATGAGCGTCTGGGACGCGGCCCATCCCAAGCCGCCCAGTGGGGACGATTACGAGCGGTCGTTGCTGCGGCGGATCACGTTGGATAGCGATGCACAGTTGGGGAGTATCGTGCGAGATATCGCCCCGTCGCGGCCGAGCAGCCGGGTGGCTCAGAAGTTGGACGCCGAGCAGCCGAACACGTTCATCGTGGATCCGGGCACGTACCGCGAGATCGTGGGGGGCGCAATCGACGTGCTCATCGGCCGCCGCTTGCCGCCGGCCGAGGCGATCGAAGCCCGGCAGACGCGGGAATCGACGCTGGGCCCGTGGCAGACGGAAACCATGCTTTTGCGCAACGTGCCGCAACACGAGGAAGTGCCGGCCGTGGTGCTGCGACCCAAGTCGTGGAACCGGCATGCCGTGGTGTGGATCAGCCGCCAAGGCAAGCAGTCGCTGTTCGACGCGTCCGGAGAGCCCCGGCCGGCCATCGCGAGGCTACTTGCCGGCGGCATGGCCGTGCTCGGCGTGGACCTGTTGGGCCAAGGGGAATTCACGGCCGATGGCCGACCTTGGGCGAAAGCCCGCTTGAATAAGAGTGGACATGGGGACTGGACGCAGTATGCCGGTTTCACCTTCGGTTACAACTACCCGCTGATGGCCCAGCGCGTACACGACATCCTCTCGGCCGTGGCCTACGTCCGCGGTCCGCGGTTGGGAGCGGAGGTGGTTTCCCTGGCGGGGCTCGGTGGCGCGGGCCACTGGGTTGCCGCCGCTTGCGCCCAGGCCGGAGCGGCCGTCGACCGGGCGGCCATCGATACGGGCGGTTTCCGCTTTGCCAGGCTCAGCGCGATCGATGATCCCAATTTCCTGCCGGGCGGGGCCAAGTACTTGGACCTGCCGGGCATCTTGGCACTGGCCGCGCCGGGAAAAATGTGGCTGGCCGGCGAAGGGAAGGCCGCGCCGGCCATCGTCGCGAGGGCCTATGAAGCGGCGGGGCGAGCGGAGCATTTGAGCGTCTTCGACGGCCCCGCCGAGCAACGCGAAGCGGCGGCCGTGGCGTGGATCTTGAAAGAGTAGGGTTTTTTGCGCGTGGGTCCTCACGATTTGCGAGCAGCCGCCATGATGATTGACGCCCCGGAGCCGATTGACGTTCTAGAACGCATGGGAAGCGTGGAGGTGGAAGACGACGGCAGGCGGAGGAGCATCGCCACGCTGCGGGAATCGTACCGCGACGGACTAAAGGCTGCTCGGGAAGAGCCGTCCTTGTCGATCTTCTGCCGGTTCGTCAACTTTTTGTTAGAGCGCGCTTCCGCGCAAGCGGACCGACGGCTGCGACGTTTCGAGAGGGAAAAATTTGCCTCGTTCGACGCGATTACCGAAGAATGTGTATCGAGCATCCTCGGCCAGACGGGCTATCGTTTTCCGAAGCCTGGCCTGAAGGTCGTGATGGATTCCAAGCAAATCGTCACCGACTCGAGCTTCGTGTGGTCGAGCTACATCGAGGAGGCCGAGAGGTCGTACGAAAGCGACTTTCCGAACGATAAGTTCCTAGAAATCAAGAATGTGGGCTTCAAGACTCGCGATCTAGCGTTGAGCGAGCTGTCGGACCGCTACGCGGCGATCGACTTGCATGTGGTCCGCGTGATCTCGCGAACCGGTCTTCTGGTACACGGCTTCGGGGACCTGAATATTTCGACTGACGTGAGAAATGGACGTGGTTACATGTTCTTCCACGCGTTGGTCCTCAAACTAGCGCGACGGACCGGATGGCCAGATTCCGGCTATTCCCCAGGAGAGATCGATAAAATGATCTGGCGTTTCGGCGTGGCTGTCTGCAAGGCCGATCCCGTGTGCGGGTCGTGCCCTGTGGCGGGGAACTGCCTGACAGCAATGAAATCTTGCCCCCAGGAGCGGTATGAAAGCCAGTGTCTACGTTGAGACATCGGTGATCGGCTACCTCACGTCCTGGCCTCGCCAAGATGTTACGGTTGCAGGGCACCAGACTACGACGAAACAGTGGTGGTCGACGGCGGCAGAGAGGTTCGACCTTTTTGTTTCGCAGGTGGTCGTTCGTGAATGTTCCGGCGGTGACGCGGACGCCGCGAAGGACCGGCTGAGTTGCATTGTTGGCTTGCTGGTGCTTCCAATCACCCCGGAGACGGAGGCTCTGGCGCAGGATCTCATCAAGGGCGGTGTCGTTCCGGAAAGCCAACCGAATGACGCGCTGCATATCGCTTTGGCGGCCGTCCACGGTGTACAATATCTTGTGTCGTGGAACTTCCGCCATATCGTGAATGCGTCGCTACGGCCGGCGGTGGAGCGGGTGTGCCGCGATTGTGGCTACGACCCCCCCGTCCTGTGCACGCCCGAGGAGCTGCTGGAGGTCGGAAATGATTAACGATCCCATCGTCAGCGAAATACGCCAGATCCGGCAAGCCTACGCCGCAACATTCAACAACGACTTACACGCGATCTGCGAGGATCTGAGGTACCAGGAGCGCCAGTCGGGGCGGGTGTTCCGGACGCCCGCACGGGAAGGCGAAGAGTCCCGGACTCGCGCGCCAACGGGAACGAGGGCGGGTGTTCCAACGCACGATGGGCGCGAGACGAGCGGGTGACGACTGAAAGGGTAGGGCGGGCGGCCAAGCCGACGGTCCGAATCGTTAGTCTGCCTGCTCGCCGATACGCGTGTGTGCGAGCACGTACCCTACCGGAAGCGGCGGCCGGCACGGATTGCCGCCGGCGCCGCGGTCGCGGCCCAGCGGTCGACCAGCTTTCGCAGTTGGCGATCGAGCCGGCGGGTGAAGCGTTTGAAGTTCCGCAACTCGACCTTCAGCGGGACATCCCAATGGTGCCGGCCCATGGACACGTAGTGCACGCTCTCGGATTTCTTGCTCTTCACGGCATTGCCCCCTCAGCGGCGTTGCTGTCCCTGCTGAAAGTGAATAAAGCTGGTGAACTTCCCCGTCATTCTCTATTACGAAAGACAGGGGCCAAAGGTTTAGGTTCACCACCAGAAAACGGAAACCCGGGCAGCTGGAAGTCATTCTGGGGCAAATGGTGAGCGACAGCGTTGCCAGCGAACGAGCGGTGGGCGGGCGTTCAAGGGACGGCCACGCTATTAACGATATTTCGCAGCGGCAAGCCCAGCAGCGCCCGGCGGCAGGCCTCGGCCGCTTTGCTGCGCATGTCCCAAAGGCCCTGTTCGCTGTAGAACGCGGCATGCGGATTGACGATCAGGCGATGATGGGCCGGGTGGGCCGGATCGCGCCAGGCCACCAGCAGGGGATCGTCGGCTGGCGGTGGTTCCTGGGCCAGGACGTCGATGCCCGCCCCGGCGAGCTGGCCCGACGCGATGGCCCCGGGGATCGCCGCGGTGTCGACGATCGCGCCGCGGGCCGTGTTGACCAGGAACGAGCCCCGCGGCATGCGGGCGATCGCCGCCGCATCGATCAGGTGACGGGTTTCCGCGGTCAGCGGGCAGTGCACGCTGACCACCCACGATTGCGACAGCAGCTCCTCCAGGCTTTCCACGCGGCGGATCCCCAACGACTTATCGTAACCGTCGGGCTTGTAGGGGTCGTAGAACGCGACGTCCATGCCCAAAGCCTTGCCGCGGAGCGCTACGGCGGTGCCGATCCGGCCCAAACCGATGACCCCCAACACCCGCCCGCGGAGCCGCGTTACCGGCATGGCCTGCGTGTACGACCAAACCCCCTCGCCGGCCCTGAGCCGCGAGTTCATCAAATGCACGCCGCGGGTGAGCGCCAAAAGCATCGCCAAGGCTGTATCGGCCACTTCCTCCGACCCATAGTCGGGCACATTGGCCACGGGAATCCCGCGTTGCCGGGCCGCCTCGAAATCCACGTTATCGATCCCCACGCCGGCCCGGACGATCAGCTTGCAGCGTTCCAGCCGGTCGATCGTCCGCCGCGTGAGGGCCAGTTCGTGAAACATGACGATTGCGTCGACCCGCTCGATGCGGCCGACGAGGTCCGCCTCGCAGAGCGCGCCCAATGCGCTGACCTGAGCGAGTTGCCCAAGGATCTGGCGTTCCGGCGCGAGATCGTCGTGGATGAAATCGGTCAGCACGACCTGGTAGTTGTCGCTCATGGCGGTCCAAACTCCTGTTCAGTTTCCGTTGCGGAAGCCCTTGGTAGGGTGGCTGCTGGCAGCCACGCGGCATTTTCGTCAGGAAACGACATGCGTGCAAGCACGCGTCGCCGCGCTACTGCCGGTCAGCGTTGACCGCTTGCATTGTGCCGGCGGCGATAGATGAAGATATCCTCCCCCTCGGCCTCCAGCACATAATATCGCTGCATCGCTTCCAGGACCACCGCCGGCCATTTTTGGCTGATGGTGCCCACTTGCTGCCGATGGCTCTCGACGGTCCGCTTGAGCACCAGAAACGGCACCCGGCCTTGCTCGATGGCTTGGATCACCGCCGCGGGGCTCAGCAGGCCGTGATCCGCCAGCACGCGAAAGAGAAACGAATCGTTGACCAGCGGGCGGCATCCGGCCTGGAGCACCGCGCTGATGTGTTGACCGTCGGCCAGCACGTAAGCGCTGGGGGAGTTTTGCAATCGCGCGGCGATCCATGCGCCGCCATAGGGGCGATCCGGCAGGTTCAGCCCATGCTGGCGGACGAATTGGAGATCGGGCGCGGCGACCGCGCAGGCCAGCAGCAGGCCGGCCGACAAGGCCCGGCCACGATGGGCCGACCAGAGCCTGGCCAGGCCGAACCGTCCGATCAGGATCGTCCCCAGAGCGGAGGCTTCCAGGAAGTAGCTGGCCGTGGCTCCCTCCTTGCACGACAAAGCGGTGGCAATCAGCATGCTGACGGGGAAGCCGATCCAGTAGACCGTCGCCAGCGCCCGGCGTGGCTGCCGCACGAAGAGCCAACCAGCCACGGCGGCCGCCGCGACACCCAGCGGGGTGGCCAGCATCGCATGCCCGGCCCAGAAGCCGCTCCGCAACGACATGGCGCAGAGATTGCCACGCACGGCGCCGGTAAAGAAGTACCCGCCGGTGACGCGATTCAAGGTAAACCAGGCGACAATTCCCATCGCGGCGACCAGGATCGCATACCACGTCGCGGCGCGGAATTGCCGGTTGGCCAGCAGGTAGATCAGCACGCCGATCGCCGCCAGGGCCGCCGTTTGTTTGGCCAGCGACCCCAGGGCGGCACAAGCCGCCGAAGAGACCAACGCGGCGGCTGTCACCACCGGGCCGTTTCGCCGGCGGCTGCCGCAGCGGCCGATGGTCAGGTACGCGCCCAGCGCCATCAGCATCGCCAGTGCGTCGACGCGGTACGTGGTGCCCCAGGCGTGGACCGGCGGAGCGGCCAAAAACAGCATCGCCCCGAGCAACCCCGGCTCGATGTTGCGGGCGCCGCGGGCGATCGTCAGGGCGATCAGGGCGGCCGCGGCCAGTGTCGCGGCGAGGCTCACCAGGCGACCGGGGATGAGGGTCTGTCGCCACTGGGGCGTGACGGCCGAGACGGCCCGTACAGCCCAATAGAATGCCGGGCCGTACGAGGTGAGCGTCAGTTCGGGCCCTTGGAGCCAGTGCGGCGATACGGGCTCCGCTTGCAAGCGGTGGACCATGCCCAGCACGGTTCCTTCGCCATAATCGGAGAGCCGGCTGAAATCGAAGACGCGGAGCACGCAAGAGAGGAGCATCAGCCCCAGCAGGCCACCCAACGCCAGCCGCGCGGCGGCCATCAACCACGTGTGGACGGCGGAGGAAGACGAGTGGACAGTGTCCGTAGATTCAGCGCTTTTCCGTCCACCGTCCACCGTTCACCGCCCACTACGCTTATGCCGCAGCCCGTTGCGGAATCGAGTGTTCCAGCAAATTGATGGTTCGCAGCATGTTCCCGTCGGCATCGTAGAACTGGATGATACCGTCCTGGACGAGCCACATGGCCATCAAACCCTTGAAGCGGTAGGAGCGGGCCAATCGCCGGCCGCGCTCGATGAAGATCGTTTCCTTCACGTCGTCCACGCGGCGGGGCGAAACTCCCAGATCGCGGAAGGTTCGCATCACCAATTGTTTGACCTCGGTTGGTCCGAGCGAGAACGTCATATCGCAACCTCCTGTTGCCCAGCTTGCCGCCATTCCTTGGCGTGCAGTGGGAGAATTTACTTTCTGTCCATCGCGGCTGGAAGACCGATTTCACTGTTTTCCCCGTACTTCTTGAATCGTCCGAAATAACTGCGTTTTTCCGTACAAAAGTTGAGAAAGTTGCGTCGCGCCGGCGCTTTCCCGTCGTTTGGCACTCTTTAACGCCAGTAGAATCGGCAAACGCGGCAAAATGCGAATAAAGTCGGCAGTCGGCAGGCGGGAGGAGGCAGTAAGGAAAAAAAGTGAGGAAGAAGAAGAGAGGTGCGCCCGCACCCCGATTTGGCAAAGAACGCGTCTGAAAACGGGCATTGATTAGGCAGGAATGGCGACTCGATTGCGTTTTTGGTCAGCTTCGAAATCGCCACGGCCTTTCTCCGCCCTGCCGGCTGTACACTTGCCGCCTGTGCATCAGTTGCACACCGGCCTCCTTTGCTCTATTATTGCCGGATTCACGTGTCGGGTCTTTTTACTGCGACCGCTGACAGACGACACGAACCTTCCCGTATTGCTACGCTTCTTCTGGTTTCGAACCGTGCAGAGTCAGACCGTCTGAGGGGTGTTTCCGACTATGATCATCGCAGTTCCGCAGGAGACGTATCCCGGCGAAAAGCGCGTGGCGCTGATTCCCGCATCGATCCCCCCGCTGATTAAGGCGGGCATGGAGGTCCGGGTGCAGAGCGGGGCGGGAGTGTCGGCCGGCTTTCCCGACGCCCTGTACTCCGAAAAGGGGGCTAAGATTGTTGCCACTCGCCAGGAAGCCTTTGCCGCCGACCTGGTGCTCCAGGTGCGTGCCGCGGGCGCCAACGCGGTGGCTGGGCGGGACGACCTGCCCTTGTTGCGGAGCGGCCAGGCGATCATCGGCATGTCGGATCCGTTGGGCGACCCGCAAACCGCCGCGCAGTTGGCTCCGGCCGGGGTTTCGCTCTTCGCGTTGGAGATGCTGCCGCGAATCACCCGCGCCCAGAGCATGGACGTGCTCTCGTCGCAGGCCACCATCGCCGGTTACCGGGCGGTGTTGTTGGGCGCCGTGGCATTGCCGAAGATGTTTCCCATGCTGATCACGGCCGCCGGCACGCTCAACGCCGCCAAGGCCTTCGTGGTGGGGGCGGGCGTGGCCGGTTTGCAGGCCATCGCAACGGCGCGGCGGCTGGGGGCGATCGTTTCGGCGTACGACGTCCGGCCGGCCGTGAAGGAACAAGTGCAAAGCCTGGGGGCCAAGTTCGTCGAAATGGGCCTTGAATCGGCCACCGCCGAAACCAAGGGGGGGTACGCCCAGCAGATGGACGAAGAGTTCTACCGCAAGCAGCGGGAGTTGATGTTACGGGTGGTGGCGGAAAGCGACCTGGTGGTCACCACGGCGGCCGTTCCCGGCAAGAAAGCCCCCGTGCTGGTCACGGCCGAGATGGTCGGCAAAATGTCGCCCGGCGCGGTGATCGTCGATTTGGCCGCCGAGCGGGGCGGTAATTGCGAGCTCACCCGGCCCGGCGAAACGGTGGTCCATGGCGGCGTGATGATCCTCGGTCCGCTGAATCTGCCGTCCGAGGTGCCGCAGCATGCCAGCCAATTGTACTCGAAGAACGTTGCCACGTTTGTGCAGTACCTGGTCAAGGATGGCCAGGTGCGTTACGACATGGACGACGAGATCCTCCGCGAAACCTTGATTACCCGGGGAGGCGCGGTCGTGCATCCGCGGGTGAAGGAATTGCTGGGAACAGGAGTTAGAAGTTAGGAGACAGAAGTTAGAAGTTAAGAGAGGCAGCGTCGAGCTTCCAGCTCCTAACTTCTCCCTTTGCAGCGAAAGGATAAGCCGAACGATGTCGCTTGATGCTCTGACACTGCTGGCAGATGCCGCGCCGGCAGGCGCGGCGAAGACCGACTTTATGACGCTGTTGTACGTGTTGATGTTGGCCACGTTCACGGGCCTGCTGGTGATCCGCAACGTGTCGCGGTTGCTGCACACGCCGCTGATGTCGCTGACCAACGCGATTTCGGCCATCGCGGTGGTGGGGTCGATCATGTTAGCCGGAAAGCAGGAGACCACGTTCAGCACCATTCTCGGCGCCGTGGCGGTGGTGGCCTCGATGACGAACATCGTCAGCGGCTTCCTACTCACCGATCGGATGCTCAAGATGTTCAAGAAGCGGGAGCCGGGTAAATCATGACCATGGATTCCATCATACAGCCGATTTACCTGTTTTCCGCGGTGCTGTTCATCCTCTCGCTGATGTGGATGAGCCATCCCAGCACGGCCCGGCGGGGCGTCTTCGCCGGTGTCGCGGCGATGGTCGCGGCCATCGGTGGAACGCTGCTGCTGCCGGGATACCAAAGCTACCACTGGATCATCATCGCGATCGCCCTCGGCGCGGTGCTGGGCGTGCCGCTGGCCATGGTGCCGCTGACCGCCGTCCCGCAGCGGACCGCACTGTCCCACGCTTTCGGTGGCCTGGCGGCCGGGCTGGTGGGAGCCGCGGAGTACTACCTGTGGATCACGCTTCATCCCGAGCATCTCACCCGCTTCGGCGTCGGCGCCCTGGTGGCCGAGGTGATTCTCGGCTTTCTGACCTTCACCGGCAGTTTGATGGCAGCGGGCAAGCTGATGGAGATCATCCCCACCCGGCCCATCACCTTCCGGAATCAGAACGCGATCAACCTCTCGCTGTTTGGGGTCGCCATCGTGGCCGGCGTGTGGTTGGTGATTGCCCCAGGGCACTGGTTCTTGTTCCCGCTGATCGTGTTGCTTTCGTTGGCCTTCGGCGTGCTGTTGATCATTCCCATCGGTGGCGCCGACATGCCCACGGTGATCGCGCTGTTGAACGCCTACGCCGGTCTGTCGGCGGTGGCGATGGGTTTCGTTCTCGACAACAAGCTGTTGATCGCCGCGGGGGCCCTGGACGGCTCGTCGGGCTTGATCCTCTCGATCATCATGTGCAAGGCGATGAATCGTTCCTTTGCCAACGTGCTCTTCGGCGCCTTCGGCCAGGTCCAGGTCGCCGCCGGCGCCGTCGAGCAGCGAAGCGTTAAGAGCGCCACGGCGGAAGAGGCGGCGCAAATCATGGAGGCCGCGCGCTCCGTGGTCGTGATCCCCGGTTACGGCATGGCGGTGGCCCAGGCCCAGCACCGCGTCCGCGAACTGTACGACGCGTTGACCAAGCGCGGGGTGGAGGTCAAGTTCGCCGTGCACCCGGTCGCCGGCCGCATGCCCGGCCACATGAACGTGCTGTTGGCCGAGGCCGAGATTCCCTACGATAAGTTGATCGAGATGGAAGAGATCAACCCCGAGATGCCGGAAGCCGACGTGGCGCTGGTATTGGGGGCCAACGACGTGGTCAATCCGGCCGCCCGGCACGACAAAAGCAGCCCCATTTTCGGCATGCCGATCATCGACGCCGACAAGGCAAAAACCGTGTTTGTCATCAAGCGCAGCATGAACCCCGGCTTCGCCGGCATCGAGAACGAGTTGTTCTACGCCGATAATACGCTGATGCTCTTCGGCGATGCCAAAGCGGTGCTCACCCAGCTCGTGCAGGCGTTGAAAGAGTGACCGGCGAACCGAGCAAACTGCGAACGCCCTAGCCGCGGATGATTATCCGCGGTGAAGGCATGAAAAGACCGCCGCTCAATCGAAGCAAAAACAGTCGGTGTTCTCACAGCGGTGCAACTCGCAATAACCGCCGGGCTTCCCCGGCTGGCGTACGGCGGGCGCGGAAGCTTTTGCATCACTCCCCTCACCCCTTGCGGGAGACGGGGTGGGGGTGCTTTCCAGATACTCCCCCTCACCCTGCCCTCTCCCGCCGGGGGAGAGGGGAATGACGGGCGTGGCCTGGGCAGCGTCGGCCACGGCCTCCGTCTCTTCCCACATCGCCACGCTGGGCGGCTCGGGCATCAACGCGGCCACGATCGGCGGCCAGAAGAAGACATCCAGATTGCGGCGGTGCTGGCGGGCCTGACTGAGATGGAAATCTACGGCCGCTGCGAGCGCCTGCTGGCGCGACGCGTCGGTCCACTCGCCCGCGGCTTTGTGTTCGGATAGCAGCGCCAAGGCCTGGTAGTGGTAGGCGTGCATCCGCTCGCCCTGGACGAGGTCCCGCAACTGCTCCGCTCCGCGGGCGCGGACCAGGTCGCCCGGCCCGGACGTCTCGCCCCAATGTTCGGGCGGAACGACGTACAGCGTCGGCGCGGCCTTGGCGCGGAAATAGTGCTCCAAGACGGCCGACAGCCGCGACTGGCCGGCCCGGTGCCGACCCACGAGCAGTGTGACGCGATGCACTCCCAAGCCGGCCAGGCCCTCCCAGCGCTCGGGGGTGAATTCCCGCGCCGGACCGCCGATCGCGGCCACATTGAACAGCCCGCGGCAGTGCAACAGGAGCATGTCCAACAGACTCTCGATGAGGATCAAGTGGTTCTGGCCGCCGGCCACCGGAGTGAGCGCCATGTCGAGCCCGACAGCGGGAATCTGTTGATACCACTGCTTGTGGAGCAGTAGGTACTTTGCCTCTTCGCGACGCGGATGGCGGGCCCAGAAGCTGACGATCCGGCCGTGGCGATCACGGACCGGGCCAACCAGCCGTCCGCTCAGCCGGGGATCGCTGGTCAGGCCCGATCGGTGGATTTCGCTGGGAGTGAAACCGGCCTTCTCCAGACAGGCTTCCATCAGGTCGCGATCGAGAAAAAGCCCCATCGGCAGCTCGTCCAGCCGCAGCGGATCGAACCCCAGTTCGGCCAGGAACGCGCTGGCCATCTGCTGTCGTTGCGGATCGCGACCCGGGTCGACGAGGAAGTGGTGGCAGTAGAAATAGAAGGCCTCGAGGATGCCGATCGTCCGCTGCTGCTCTTGGACGCTTTGGGCCTCGGGCGCAGCTGGCTCAGCGAGCCCTGCGATGGGCATGCCGGCTGCATCCGCGAGTTCGGCCGTGCCGATGAAAGTCCCCACGGCCACGGAGGCGGAAAATCCCACCGCGCGGGGCTGGATTTGTGGCGTGCGGCGGTCATCGGCCACATCGGCATCCAGGGGTTCGGCGGGCCGTGGTTGCTCCTTTTCCGCGGGCCGCACAGGCTGAGGATCCAGGGGCGTCAGCACACGTTCACCCTTTCGGCAAGGAAATCGGCACAGCGGAGGGCGTGCCGCCAACGGGGGCATTCTCAACAAAAGAGTACCAAACTCCCGCGGCGACGACCAGGGGAGCCGAGCCAGGAGAACTGCAAAGTCCGGACGCGACGGCCCAACGTAGAACGGAATTCACTGTAGTTTCCCTGAAAAGGCAAAGGCAACCGAATAAATTCCGCTGGTACAAAGCGGACTTTACAGTCCTCCTGGGAGCCGAGGGTGCGGCACGATTTCTCGGCGGGGCCCGCCCACTTCGTCACTGCTAGACAAGGCGAAGACCTGACGCTACTGGTCCAACGACGTATAGATCCCTCGCTGCGCTCGGGATCACAACCGAGCTGCCCGGATACGCCAAAAAACTCAGCGCACTGGGATTCGGTCTCGGGCGGTTGCTAGCAACACAGTCTTAGGACAGTACCGCAAGTCGCTACAACTGTAGCGAAACGCAACACATATAGACCGATGGTGCGTCGTCAGCCCAGTGGCCGAATTAGGATAGACAAATTGTTGTAAGTGATTCCTGTAAAACATGTTGCGGCATGGTTTTTGAGTTGCCGCATATATTGCCCCCGATTGGGTATACAAACTGCAAAAGAGGAAACGCGCGTGATTCAATGAGAATCGCTAAGAACAGCAATTCGGCGAAGTCGGTAAACCGTGGCTGCACCCGCGGCAAAAGCATAGGAGGCTCGAACAATGAGTAGCGTGGTCTTTAGTAACGTGGACGATGCCATGATTTATTCCCTGCCTTTGGGTCAACCGCTGCCCGAGGAAACCGGCCGCTTGCATCGGCTGCGGAGCGTGCGGCAATCGGAAGGCATTTCCCGGCGAGCAATGGCGCGGCGACTCAATACCGACGTGCAAAGCGTGACGCGGCAGGAAGACGAGTCGGCCGACCTGCCGCTGAGCACGCTTTACCGGTGGCAAGCCGCACTGGGCATTCCCATCGAAGAACTCCTGGTGGAAACGGGCGCCGAATTGTCGCCACCGGTCCTCGAACGCAGCCAGATGCTGCGGCTGATGAAAACCGCCATGTCGATTGTTGAGCAGGCTAAGCAGTTGGGGATTCGACGCATGGGCCAGAACATGGTCGATCAGCTCTTGGAGATCATGCCGGAACTGGCGGGGGTCGGGGCTTGGCCGTCGGTCGGACAGCGTCGCAGTCTCAAGGAACTTGGCCAGGCGGCCCAGCGATTCTTCGCGGGCGGCCCGGGTGCGGGCCCCGACGAATAGAGATCGGAAAAGAACGGCTTCCGCGATCTGCTGCCGGTCAGGGCTGGGTGCGGCGGCGAATCCCCCTTTACGGCGGGGCGGTCCACGGAAAAGCGTCGTGTATTCTGCTCAGTCCAGGGAGGGTCCCATGCAATTCGGATGCGGGACCGCAAGAAACGCCAGAAGCCCTTGTTTTGCAAGGGCTTCCGTCAAGCTGGGGAATAAGGATTCGAACCTTAACTAACTGATCCAGAGTCAGTTTCGATAGGCTTTATGGGATTAACTGACTGTTTATCTGTCGCTATCTAACCCTTGATTTGCCGATTTTATCTTGCTATAGTGCTTTACCGGGGAACATGCGGATCGATGCGATTTGTTCCCCAGGTGTTCCCCCGAAAACCTAGCACGTGGAGGTGGTGGGCATGGCACAAGAGCAAGGAAACAATCGGTTTGCGTTCACTAGGCCAAGGGTTAACGCCCTTCCGGTCCCCGCGTCGGGGCGGCAAGCATGGGCGTGGGATGCCAAGGTACGCGGGCTAGCGTGCCGGGTAACTGACACGGGCGCAAGGGCCTATTACTTCTTTCGCCGATGGGGCCGGCAACTCGTTAAGATCAAACTGGACGACGTAGATTCAATCTCGGTGGACGACGCCCGCAAGACTGCGGAGGCGTACAACGCCGACATTGCCGCCGGGCGTGACCCCAGGGCCTCCAGGCGCAACGCCAAACGCGACGAGCCGACGTTCGGCCAATTGTTCCAAGAGTGGCGAGAGAAGCACGGGCGCAATCTACGAAGCTTCCGAGAGTGGGAGCGAATCTACACCGCCTACTTGTCCAGTTGGGCCTCCAAGCGCCTCGGTGCGATCAAGAAAGGGGATGTAGCGGGGCTCCACTTGCGACTAGGCGACGAACACGGGCACGTTCAAGGCAATCGGGCGTTGTCTCTCGTTAAGATGATGTTCTCAAAGGCCGACGGCTTGGGGTGGGCCGGCCCGAGCCCCGCCGCGGGCGTCAAGAAGTTTCCCGAAACAAGTAGGGACAGATACTTGCAAGCTGAAGAGCTACCGCGGTTTTTTCAGGCGTTGACGGAAGAACCTAATCCCCACTTGCAAGGCTTTTTCGTGCTGTGCTTGGCGACGGCGGCCCGGCGTGGGACCATCCAGCGAATGAAGTGGTCCGATCTTGATTTGGGGTGCCCTTCCGGCCCCTACTGGCGATGCCCGGAAACTAAAGCTGGCAAGCCCCAACTGATCTCCTTGATCCCAATCGCCGTTGAAGTCTTGAACAAGTTACGCCCATTGTGCGACGGAGGCGAGTATGAGTATGTGTTTCCCGCGGTGCGGCGGGGCAAAAACGGTTCCCCGTATCTCAAAGATCCTATGCCGGCGTGGCGTAGGTTGTGCAAACGGGCCGGTCTGGAAGGGCTTACGATCCACGATTTGCGGCGGTCCAGCGGTAGTTGGGCCGCAATCTCGGGCGTCAGTCTCGGCACGATTGCCGGATTCCTGGGTCATTCACCTAACAGCCAAATGACGCAAATCTATGCCCGGTTGAGCCAAGACGCCAAGCGATCGGCTCTGACAACGGCAATGAACGCAATGACGCAGTTGGGCGGGGAAGTGCGGCTACTGCCCCAAGTCGAGTTGCCCCAACAACCAGCCCCCGTTATCGACGTGCATGTCACGACGGCCGCCGATGGCGATGACGAACCCACCGAATTCTAGTGGCCGGTTTGCGGTACGTTGGGCCGGTCGGGTTTATGCCCCATCCGGCCCTTTCTTTTGCACTCCGCCGGGTATCGGAAAGACCGGTTGCGGCGGTTTCCCGAAAAAACTTTAACCGTCCGTTAATTGCCGCAAAGCCTTATGCAACCGTGGGATAGTACGAAAATCGGCCGTCGAGGAAAAAAGATTAAGGTAATAGTCGGAAAACTAAGCAACATCCAGCAGGATATGCCCGATAGAAACATTAGAAACAAAGGGGCAAGAACATCACCAAAACAAGTAGGAGCACGACTGAAATGGACGTCAACCGATTGCTCACGGTCCAAGAGGCGGCAGAATTCCTAGGGGTCAAAGTTGGCACGATCTACGTATGGCGGAGCACGGGCCGATTCAAGATCCCCGCCGTAAAACTCGGGGCCAACATCCTGAGATTCAGGCTTTCGGACTTGGAAACGTTTGCTGAGTCCCACGCGGAGCCAGCGGCATCTCCCGCCGTAATCTGATGAGCGATGGACCAGGGAGGGCCCACCACGATGAAAACCAGCACGGATGATCTGCGCGAATTCGGCATCGACGATATGCCAACGCCGGTCGTAATCGACGCCCCGCCGATGGACGCCCCGCCCAGCAGCAACGGCAAGCCGAAGCGGCAGACCGCAGCACCGCCGAAAAAGGACCGTTTTCCCCTTGTGACCAGTGCGGCCCTCGATTCGGCCGACTACACCCCGCGTTGGCTTATCAACGATATGCTGGCCGCGGGAAGCCCGGCCGTCGATGGTGGCCTATTCAAGACCGGCAAAACCCTTATTGCTATGGACGGGGCTATCTCGGTTGCCAGTGGCTTGCCGTTTCTCGGACGGTTTGCAGTCCCAGAACCGCTATCGGCCGTCTACTTCATCGGTGAAGGCGGCCCGAGTGTGACCCAAGAGTATGGCCGACGCATTGCAAGATCCAAAGGCTTGCGGCTGGCCGACGTGACGAATCTGCATTGGTGCTTTAGTGTTCCCCGGCTTGAAAGCTTAGAGGACCTGGATGAGGTGCAACGCATTCACGACGACACCGCCGCGGAGTTGATGGTATTCGACAATTTAATGTTGTGCATGTCGGCCGACGAACCCGGCAACGTCTTTCGCATGGGCCAGACCCTTGGCAACGTGATTCGGATTTGCACGGAGAGGGGAATCACACCGCTTTTCGTCCACCACTTCAAGAGAACCCGGGCGACTGCCGACCCCTACGCCCCGGGTGAGTTACTCGACTTGACGCAAGCTGGTGCCGCAGAGATTGCCGGGCAATGGTGGTTGCTTACCAGATTTGAGCGATACGACCCCGACCAGGCCGGCGAGCATAAGCTGTGGCTGAGTGTTGGCGGCCGGGTGGGTCATTCGTCCTTGCACGCGCTGCACGTCCACGAGGGCAAACGGAGCGACCCGGGCGGCCGACGTTGGGAGGTTGAAATACTATCCGCCGGCGACGTGCGGGAAAGCGAGTGTCGGCAGGCCCGAGAGGTGAAGGACCAGAAGCGGGAAGAAAAAGCAGCGGCCCAACTCGAAGCGGACCGCGGTGAAATCGTGGCCATAGTGGTGAAGCTGAAAGACAACCCCAAAACCAAGAACAAGCTTCGGGAGGAGTTTTCCGGTGGCCATACGCGGTTCGACCGGGCGTTTGCCAGTCTGGTCAAAGATGGCACGTTGACACCCGTGGACGTGAAAAACGGCAACGGCCACACCGATACCGGCTGGAAGGTGAAAGATGACTCAGAATAACTACCACTCGCCCCACTCGCCCCATTCACTCGCCCACTCGCCCGGGCGGATGCCGGCATCCACTCGCCCCGCCGCCCCTTGTATAAGGGCGGGCGGGCGGGTGAATGCCTCCGCCCTTCCGGCCAATCGTGGTCAAGAGAAGAAACCGGGCGAGTGCGAAGTCACCCCGCTGGCAAACGTTACCCCAGTGCTGTTCCAAGAGAAAAGGGGAGTGGTTGAACGGCCAGTCACCGTTACTCCGGTCGCAGACGTTACCCCAGTGCTTTCCCAGGAAATGGAAGAGAAGCTACGTCGGTTGTTGGCCATACCAGGGGTGAAGCTGGCCAGCGACTTGTTAGGGGGGCATGGCAATGATTGACCTTCGCGTTCATCTACGGGGTCAAGCCGTAGCAGAGCAATCATTCCCAGCCCTTCCCACGGTGAGCGACCTAATCGACGTTGACGGCCAGTTGTGGCGGGTTGCCCAGGTGGTCTACGGGAAAGCGGTGGACGTTTATGCCGTCAGGGCGGCCGATTGCGTGGCCAGCGAGTTGGTCAAGTGGGGTGACGCCCCGCCTGTCCCCGAGCCGGCAGCGGGGCAACAACGCGGGTTGTTTTAATCGAACGGGGGAGCACGAATGAGCACAGGCCACATCCCGGACACAATTGAGCAATTTGAGACGATGGGCTTCCCAGGGGACGACCCGGCCGAATTGGAAAATCCGACAACCACGCGGGGCGAAACAGGCGTTTTCCCACCATCCGAGCCCGGCACGTCTCCGTTATCCCCCGCTGGTTACGGTGGCATTGACGGCCGAATGCTCATGTATGCCGCTACAGGCGTACAGATACGCCCGTTTACCGTGAAGGAGATCAATATGAATCCGAACCCAAAACCGCCACCCCCTGGACTCTCCATCGGACCGCGAACGCTCAAGTCCCTTCGCCGCGCATTGCGGTTCCATGAAGCCGACCTCGACGCGGCCTTGCAGTTACCGCCCGGCAGTTATGCGGCGGCCGAAGCCGGCACCATTAGATTGGGCGGCCCAACGGTCATTCGATTGCGGCGAATGGTCGAAGCCGCCGAAGACGCCGGGAACATACCCACGACTTGCCGGGCGGGGCCGCTATTGCGGCAAGCTCGAATTGCAAAGGGCATGACCCAAGCAGAGGTTGCGGAGAAGTGCGGCTGGAACCAAGCCCGCGTGTCGCGTCTGGAGATGGCCGAATCGCCGCGTGTGGGATCGGCTAGCAAGTACGCGGCGGCATTGGGCCTCACGCTGGAGTTTGTTCGCGGAGTTATGCCGCAGACCGAAACCCGCGAGAACGGGGGGCCTTGACTTTCGCAGCGAGGCGGGAGTAGGATCGCGCCCGTAGTGTGTGGCCTTGCATCACCCGAACAAGCTAGGAGTGCTACCATGCGTGCCTATCCAAAGTGTTGCCTGTTCCTGGCCGTTGTCGCGACCGCGTTGACCGCCGGGCAGTTGTCTCTCGGGGCTGCCCCGAACGCCAGTGGCCCGACTTGGCGGCAGACGGGCGAATTTCCCCTGATTGCCGGGACGTGGCGGGAAGCGGAGGAGAACGTGAATCACGGCCCAATCCTAGTCACCATCGCCCAGCACGGCGGCAAGTTCCAAGCCGACTGTACCTATCAACACCACCCGGCCGGAGAACCGCGAGCCGTGGAAGTCCAATGGCACATGCACGGCACAATTTCCGAATCCGGGGACATTACGGCAATTCTCGTCCCCGTCAAAGGACCGGAGGGCCAGCCGCGCCAGAATCGAAAAGGGGCGCTTGACGCTGATGGCAAGATAATTCAGGGGCAGGCTTCATGGAACGATGGGGGGCACAATTTCACCTGGACTCTGCGAAAACCGCTCGAAGCTCAAAAGCTGTTTGTCGTCAAATTCTCGACGCCACAGCGGTCTGGGAAGCGCCCAGCGATAGGCAATCGGAAGGACCAAAGTATCGAGTACATTTGCCCATCGATACAGGAGGCAAAGGACAAGCTCCGCAAGGAGCATCTGCACGCCGCCCTCCAGAGCGTCCACGAGGAGTAGCGATTACCGCCGTTTCCAGGGGGCTCTTTCCAACTTTGCGCCGGGGGAATTTGTATTATGGCCGCGCCAGTTGATCCGTTTGACCGCCTACCGCCTTTTTTGCGGCGATACTGCCCCGACCGCGAGACTATCAACCGGCAATCGCAGCTCTGGGCCGGCAAGGTGATTTTCCTTCTCTACCGTGCCTTGACGGCCCTCGCCAAAGCATGCGTCTGGGGCTGTTCGGCCCTTGGCAGGAGCGGTTGGCAGTTGATTGCTTATACCGCCCGGCGTTGGAAACAGCTTGATCGGAAATGGCGTATCTGGGCCGGCTGCACGTTACTCACGTTCCTGTTGCTGCCTCTGCTATCCACCGTGAGCGGGCGACGAAGGGAGCCGGCTGCCACGCCCGTCGACAAAACGCCCGCGTCGCAACCCGCAACGGAAACGCCACCTAAGCCGGAGACGGCATCGACACGGAAGGCCGGCCAACCACGCAGCGAGCAACAGCCAGCCAAGCCGGAGACGGCATCGGAGCCGAAAGCCGACGAACCGCACAACGAGCAGCCGGCTATCGAGCCGGATTCATCGGCACAGGGTTTCCGCCTCGTGGCAATAACGGACTTGTTCTACATGCCAACGGATGTACAGGGCCGAAGTTATCGAGGAGTGGATAGTGCGAAGATACCGGAGACAAGTCGGCTATTTTCAATTCTGAAGGATGGACGGAAATCGGAACACGGATTCTTTAATGTTCACGGGAAGGCTGTGACTTCAAGATGGATATCGAGCAATCCATCCGTCTTGAAGATCATTCCCAAACCCGAAGGCTGCCCCGATCCTGAAGACACAGCGAATCCCTTCTGCGCGATTGTCGGCTTTGGAAAAACTACCGTAACTGCGACCGTTGGCGATTGGTCGGATCACAAAGACTTCGCCGTTGTCGAAGTGCCTATCAAAATTCCATCAGACACTTCGGTCCATGATTGGATCAAGCAATTCGGTTTCCCGGTGCGCAAGTTTTGGACAGGCCAAGCGCGAAGTGGCTTTGATCCTATTCCCGCAGGATGTTGCGGCTGTGGTTTCGTGGATGGCGGAGTATGGGTCGATGATGGTACTCGGGAGCGGGGAGGGCGGACTGAGTATTGGGAGTATGCCGCATGGCCCCGCTGCCTATTTGGCATTTCTGACGATCTGATACGCCAAGTTGCCACTCGCCCCGCAATCCCATCGACCGCGGCCGCGCCAGATGGGGGCGGAGAAAGGCGATCGGAACTGGCTCGCAAGGCAGCCGTGAAGATCGCGATTGCGAAGGCGGATGAATATCAAGCGAGAGCGGAGCGGATTCCATCCGCCTCAAGAGGCGAGACGTGGGAAGCATCTCAGAAGCGGCTACACGAAGTATCCGAACTAGTGGGTATATCGCACAAGTTTTGTCGGATGGCGGCCCGCCTTATGGGACTTACGAGGGCGGAGGAACTGAGGATGATAGCGGAGAGGATTGTTCGCCATGCCGGGATCACCGAGCCCGTTGAATATCAGAAGCAGGTAGACGAAATAGTAAGTACATCCCTGATGTTCGACAGAATTGAGGCCGCCCGTCACTCACAACAGACGGGAGCCATCGAAGCCCGCGACGACGCAGCTAAGGTCGTGTTGACGAAGGCAGAAGAAGAGCAGTTTCTACGGCTCGAAGCGCTCTGTGCGAAGTTGCACTCGCTACCGACTTCCGTGCCTCCTGACCAGAGGCCGGCCGCCATTCAGCAAGAGGCCAATCTGAGGGCTCAAATCGCCGACCTGGAACCCCAATTGGGATTCCCGGCTGAACCGAAGGAAAAGTGACAGCAGCGACAACGCGAACACTGTAAGCAAAGCCGGGAAGGGCGGGTAGCTCCCGCCCAAGCGCCCGGGTGGGTGTCGAAGGGAAATCTTCCACGAACGCGATATGACGCATCGGGGCACTCCTTGACCAAAGCATCGACCCAGGCCGCTTGAACGCAACAGACGGCCGTATACGCAATCGGTTCCACACAGGGCCCCGATTTTCACGTTCGAGCTAGAAAAAAACGGGGTTTGAGAAAAAAGGAAAACGGTGGCGCTTCGTCGAACCCGGCCCCAACGCACCCCCCTTTCGGCTAGCTTCGTGGCGGTGCCCATGACGCCGAAAGTGTTTACGTCGCGTGGATCAGTCGATTTGGCAGGGTTGGCGAAACAGCGGGGAAAGAGGGCGTAAGCTACGCTGCCGGCTCGATTGCGGGGCTCCAATCGCACCCTACGCAATGGCCGAAACCAATCCGGGGATTCGCGGGAACCTATCGCGTTGGACAGTAAGGCCGGGGGAACACGCGAACCGGACGGTTTTTTCCCGAAAATGTTCCCCCGGTGTTCCCCCGACGAAACAGGCTAACGAAACCAAAAAATAAAGCCCTGCGTAACTCGTTGTAACGCAAGGCTTTACGTTAGCTGGGGAACAAGGATTCGAACCTTGGCTAACTGATCCAGAGTCAGTTGTGCTGCCGTTACACTATTCCCCATCGTCCATGCAAGTCGTTACAGAGTATTGACTTGCGACGCTGTTCTGACTACGCTCGAAAGTAGGGGAAGGCCGCCGACAGTCGTGCCGACAGTCTTTGAATGCGGTTGGCTTCCCATGATCTATCCTTTCCAGAGCGGAGCAACTTGCATGGCGCGATCCCATTGTACCAATTCTGACAAGCCCGAAAAGCCCAACCCAAACTTCCCTTTGTTCGCCGCCAACAACGGACAGTGGGGCAAGACCATTCGGGGCAAGAACGTCTACTTCGGCGTGTGGGCGGACCCCGATGCTGCCTTGGAACTCTACTACAAAGAAAAGGAGGCGTGGGAGGCGGGCCGCAATCCCCGGCAGGCGGTAGCTCCCCGGGAGCACCAGGTCACGGTGGGGCAGATGGTAGCACTGTGCCTGGATGCCAAGGAGGCGTTGGTGGCCACCGGGGAGATGAAGGAGAAAACCTACCGTGAGTATCTGGCAATCGGCGAACGACTGAAGCGGGTGCTGCGGGCCGGCACACCGGTGGAATGCGTCGGGCCGGCGGATTTTGCCCGCCTGAAGGCGGACTTCGCCGCCGGACACCCCATTCCGCCGCGAAAGGGGCACCCGCCGCGGGTCTCCAAGGGCCATAAATCCCTGGTCTCGCTCAAGGGCGACGTTCGCAAGACCCGGGTGTTCTTCAATTTCATCCGTGAGGCCGGCTACATCGACCGGGTACCGCCTTACGGTGTGTTCAAGGTGCCCTCGAAGAAGTCACTGCGGCTGGAGCGGAAGCGAAAGCCCAAGAGGCTCTTTTCCGCCGAGCAGGTTGCTGCCTTGATCGAGAAGGCCAGCGTCTCGATGCGAGCCATGATCCTGTTGGGGATCAATTGCGCCTTCGGCGACACGGACTGCGCTGTCTTGGTGGAGAACGAACTGGACCTGGATGGCGGTTGGGCGACGTTCATCCGTGAGAAGACCGGTGTGAATCGTCGCTGTCCGCTGTGGCCGGAGACGGTCGCCGCGCTGCGGGCGGTTCTCCAGGGCCGGCCGCCGGTGGCCCAACCTGCCCTCGCCAACCGGGTCTTTATCACCGCCCGGGGCAATTCTTGGACGGACTTGGCCGTCTGTGGAGAGTTCAAGAAGGTCCGCCAGGCGGCCGGGCTGCCCAAGGGGAGTCCCGGCTTCTACGGCCTGCGGCACACCTTTGTCACGGTGGCCCGCAAGGAGATCACCGACGCGGACGCCATTCGCACGGTCACCGGGCACATTACCAACGAAGGTGACATGCTCTCGTCCGTGTACGACGAAGATTGGAACGACGTGGAGGACCAGCGGATCAGGCCCGTGGCGGACGTGATCCAGCGATGGCTTAGGTCTGCGAGTGGCGAGTCGCCGGGAAGGGAGAAGCGTGCCGACGTGTTGCCCTTCGCGGCACAGCGCTCTGCGTCGTGAGGGAGGCCCGATGTTGCCGGAAGACGGCCAAGTCCGCTTGGCTGATGCGGTAGCGCGGCCGCCCCGCATTCCGGGTGGCGACATTTGTCGCCGACAACTCTCCTCCGTGAATCCACCGCAAGACTTTAGCGGGCATGACCCGTAGGAGTCGGGCGACTTCTGGGACAGACATGGGCCGTTCCGGGGGCTGCGGTGTCGGTGTCCGGCACCCCAAGAGTGTATCGGCCAGGGCCAACGAGGCGGCGGCGGCTTTGTCGCCGCCGGTGTGGTCCAGGTATTGGGCGTAGAGGGTGTTGACGGCCGGGTTCATTGTTGCGGGGCAAGTATCTGGTAAGTGGAAACGACCCTGCCGTGCTCAAGTGAGCCGCGGGTGTGACTGGGCACCCAGAAGGTGCCAAACTGACCACGCCCAAAGAGTCCCTGGCTCACCCCGTCATCAATGAAGTGGGCGAAATGCCCGCGGCAGATGTGCAGGGCCTTGCCAGAGCGGTCGCCCGCGGTCTCGCGTTCGCCTGGTCGAGGCTTTCGGCCGGCATTGGGATCAATTTGCAGGGTGTGATACGCTAATTCAGGAACTCGCTGCCGCCTGCACCATCTGGGCAGCGGCCCTTGTTCTTTCGTTACATCAAGGCGATTGACGTTTTTACAGTTCATCAAGGCAACAGCCGTCAATGCGGGTCGAGCCCAGTTGCCCTCACTTGCTTCTGACGCAAATAAGTCACGTGGTTCAACGATAGCGAGCAAACATCCGCGATCTACGATAAAGAAGGCCGGGAGACCGGCGCGTGCCACGTTCCCTCTTATATCGACGTAATAGCTAAATGCCAAAATGATGCACGATGGGCTTGGTGTTTGCGGCCGCGCACCGTCAAACGTCACAGCTTCGTACTTTAGCCCAAACCTCCGTGCAAGATCGAAAGCGCTCCGCATAACTGCGTCAAGTGCATCCTCTGCAAGGTCATCAACAACAGTCGTCTCCAGGGATACACCGTGTTCACAGCACCCCTTGTAGTGCGAGTTACGCCAAGTCACCAACATCTTCGGAAAGGGCGGTGCGATCGGTTCCACATCGGACCACTTTACGTAAGTGCCATCGAGATACGCCGCCACGTTATCTGCAACGATAACAGGCACCTCCCTGTTCCGTAGCGCATTATTGATAACCCACCTCTTCAGTGTTCGTTTGTCGTCATCACCAATCGTCGCTGGCGGTTCAAGACCATACAATGAGCAGCTTTGACTTAAAATGCGGTGTGGCAGACGCAACATGTTACGCTCCGGCTTGCGCGTGTTCGAGTTCCGTGAGTTTTGCAGGGAAGTTAATGCTCAGGGACCGGCCGTTTCCCAGGGGATTGGCTTCTCGATCTTGTCGGCCCATACGCCGTCCTTTATCGAGGAGAGTTGAAGGTGCTCCAGCGGGTACCCCGACTTGCGGAGTGCCCATTCCTGGGCTTCACGTTTTACCGTGAAGGCGGCCAGCACGGTGCTAAAAGCGTTGTAGCGAATCAGGTAGATGTAGTGCGCGCGTGGCATCAGCCGTGTTTCTCGTGGACCTCGTGGATGACGTTCTGAAGGAACCGTCGCGCGGCCTTGAAGCGGAGGATCAGGGCACTCCCCAGACACCCGCCTACTGCCATGCCGATGCCCGAGAGCGTGGAAGTAGCGAGGTTGGTGAGCGTCTGTGAGCGGTGCAGCACGGCGTAGGTCAGTGCGGACACGGCGGCAGCCGTGACCACCACCAGGGCCAGCGCCCCGGTGGCATAGGCGATCAGAGTTTGCAGGTTGGCTTTCATCGGTTCACGAGTGGTCATGCTAGGGAATCGGCCAAGTGCCTTGACAATGGCTATCGTTCTGTTCAAGCGGCGGCCGGAGCCTTCAACTTCCGCCACACGCGCTGCTGCGTGCGGGCGGCATAGAGTTTGTTCCAGGTCCGCTCCAAGGCGGCAGCCGCAGCGGCCTCGGCCTTTTCCAGGTCGGCGATGGCCGTGGTGGCGGCTTCGACGGCCTCCACGCGGACGGAAACATCGGCGAGAACCGCCTGCTTGTCGTCCGTGCTGGCCCACTTCTCTTCAATGGAGCCACGTAGCGTGGTTACCAACTCTTGTAGCCGGCTGCGGGCCTCCGCGAGGTCGGCGGGCGGGTCCTGCTCCAAGTCGGCAACGATGCGATCAACGGCTTCGGTCATGGGGCGATCTCCAAAAGGCAAAGGGTTCAACAGGGTCTCAAACGCTTGACGCCGGTGCGCACGAGCTGCACCACGGCCAGGGCGTCTTCCAGGGCAGTGTGGGCAACCTTCGGGTTCATACCGGCCCGCTCGTAGCACGTCTTGCTGTCGGGCAGCTTCTCGTCGCCAGGCAAAAAGAAGAGCATCGCTGGGTCCAGGGTCCGATGGTGCAGCCGGACCTTCTTCTCGAAATCCGGCAGCCGCTTGAGGAACTGCCGGTCGAAGCTGGCGAAGTTCTTGCCGGCCGGCGTGATTCCCGTGGACATGTCCCAGCCGCAGCGGGCAAGCCAGGCCGCCATCTTGCCGGCCACTTCGCCGGGCAACAGGAAACGTTCGTCCTTCTGTGGGTCGGCCAGCTTGCGGAGGATGTCGGCATTCAGAGCCAGGGCGAAGGGCTGGCCGACGACTTGCTCGTGGACCACGTAGCAGTGGAACCGGGGCAGTTCGCCGAGCGGCAGCGTCCAGTTGTCGAAGACGGCCCCGATTTCGAGAATCTGGCAGGTCTCGGGGTCCAGCCCCGTGGTCTCAATGTCGATCGAGACGTAGGGCATCTTCGGCGGGTCGGCCGGCAGCGCTGGCTCTTTCGCGGCCCGCCAATAGTGGCCGCTCCAACCGCAGCCGGAGCATTGGCCTACTTCGGGGCTGGCGGTCGGCTTCAAAAGCTCTTCGCAGTTCGGGCAGAGTTTGTTCATCTTCCACAAATCCCAAGGTGGTCGAAGTTTGTCACGACGGGGCGTGCGGCCGGCGGAGGGCCGTGAACATCTCCACCAGCGAGTGTAGGGCGTAGCGAGCCTCGGTCTTGACCCTGCGCAAGTCGGCCGCCGTGGCAGCACCGGTGGCGTAAACCTGCTCGGCGACAAGTTCCTGCCGGCAGACTTCACGGAACAGCATGATCGTTTGCGCCGCAGCCAGCACGGGATTGAATTCACCCGTGTCGGGCGGTGTGCGAGCGGTCTCCGTGTTGTCGCCGAACCACCCGCAGGCGTCGCAGAGGCGGGTGTCGTCGCCGCTGGTGTCAACTGGCGATCCGCAACGTGGGCAGAATTCAGCCATGCCGCGGGTTCTTTCCTTGGTCGGGATCGCGGGGGACGCCTTTGAAGGCGGCGTTGAATTCGCGGATGGCCCGTTGCAGTTCGGCGTCGCCGTATCGCTTTTTGATCTGGGTCAGGATGGTGTGGACCTTGCCTTGGCCGGCCCGCCCCTTGGCTTGCAGCTTCAAACTTTCGCGGAGGGCGTCGAGTTCGGCGTCCGAGCCGAATTGGTTGCCCTCCTTGGGGTTGCCCACCAGTTTGCGTGATGCTGCCGCTTTCGGCGGTGGTGACGACGGTTTGATTCGTGCTCGTGCCATATTCACCTCCCTTTCGGCCCGCTGGCCGGGAGCGTCTTGGTTGGTGGCCGCGGGCCTTCGTGGGGGTCCCGCTCAATGCCACGGAAAGTGATGTTGAATTCGCGGATGGCGCGTTGCAGTTCGGCATCGCCGTACTGCTTCTTGATCTGATTCAAGACCGCTTTGGTCTTCTTGCCGCTGCTGCTGCGGGCTTGGACTTTAATCGCCTCGCGCAGCTTTGCCAATTCGGTCTTGCCGCGGTCCGCCTGGTTGCCCACCAGCTTGTTTTGTATGCGGGCCTCGGCGTCCGCTGCCTTGGTCAACGGCAGTTGTTTCACTCGTGCTTTCGCCATTGCTTCACCTCGGGCCGTAATCGCCGCCAAGATGCTCAGGGATCACGTCCATTCCCCGATAGGTCGGGTTAATCAGCCGCAGGGCGGTTGACGGTATCTTGTCCTTGCCTTTGGCGGCCGTCTTCTTCAGTGCGCCGGCAATCTTGGCCTTGGCATGCGAGCCCTTGGTCTTGGCCTGGGCTTGCAAATTCTCGCGCAAGGCGGCCAGTTCCGTTTTGCTGCGGCGGTCGGCCAGGGCCTTGCGGCGGCCTCCCAGGCTGGTGGCGGCTTCCATGCTCACCTTGTTGTCGGTCTGCTTGGCTCTGGCCTTCGCCATTGTCACACTCCTATTTCTTTGAGGGCTTTGCGTTTTCGCGAGCCGCAGGAGCGCTTCCTTGCGGATTTGGACGAGCC